>Ga0079305_1000038_pt1 | contig 275223 bp, 255 predicted proteins | sample LMS_cellobiose_e_FD_79183 | JGI IMG/M metagenome (GOLD analysis project Ga0079305, IMG submission 79183) | Rumen-fistulated moose microbial communities from Alaska, USA - LMS_cellobiose_enrichment | ecosystem: Host-associated > Mammals > Digestive system > Stomach > Rumen fluid ... | reverse complement strand
TCCGCTTACAAAGCCTTCGCTCTCCGCATACTTCGCAAGCTCCGCAGCGTCGTCTATCACGTTCGCCGCTCCGAATATCGCCGTCAGCCGCTTCTTCGTCTTTTCCAATCCGTTTTCCTCCTTCTTGGTTCTTTCTTGCTTGATCTTACTTTCAAAAATATAAAACGCGGTCAAAAAGCCGGCGTGGCTTACTTTACAAGGCTCTCTTTCCGCCGCCTTAAACGGCGGTAAACGTTCAGCCGTTATACTTGTTCATGGCCGAATCTATGCCGTTCTCTATTATTTCCTCTACGGCCGATACCGCCCTGTCCGCCGTTGCCTCCAGGAGCTCATACTCGGCGTTTTTAACGCCGCCTATGACCCAGTTTACAACGTCGGCCTCGCGGTCCGCAGGCCGGCCTACGCCTATTTTTATACGCGGGAAGTCCTCGCTTCCGAGGCGGGAAATAATGCTTTTAAGCCCGTTGTGGCCTCCGGCGCTCCCGCTCCTGCGTATGCGAAGCCTGCCCGGCGGCAGGTCGATATCGTCGCACACAACTATTACCCGCTCCGGCGGTATCTTATAGAACGCCGCCGCGGGCTGCACCGCCTCGCCGCTGAGATTCATGAAGGTCTGCGGCTTCATTGCCAGGACCTTTTTCCCTCCGACTGTGCAAAGCTCCGTAAGCGCCTTGAACTTTGCTCTCAGGAGCTTTACTCCAAAGCGATTTTCAAAGATATCCGCCGCCATGAAGCCTGCATTATGACGGGTAGAGGCGTATTTCGCTCCCGGATTTCCGAGAAAGGCAATTATCCATTCGGCCTTGCCCCGGCCGCTGAATGAGAACAGCACGGCTTATCTGAACAGAGAGGAGAGGCCGACTTCCTCGTAGATCCTGCTTATGGCCTCCGCGAACATCGGCGCCGCGGGGATATAGGAGATCTTATCACTTGAATGCCCTTCCGGGAAAGGAATCGTATCCAGGAAGACCATTTCCTTTATGTAGCTTTCGTTTATGCGGTCTATCGCAGGGTCTGAAAGCACGCCGTGAGTCGCGCAGGCATATATATCCTTCGCCCCGCCGAGCTCCACCAGCGCCTTGGCGGCATGGCAGATGCTGCCGCCGGTATCGACCATATCGTCGAACAGTATCACGTGCTTGCCTTCAACATTTCCTATGATATTCATTACTTCCGACATGTTGGCCTTCTCGCGGCGCTTATCCACTATAGCCAGGCCGAGACCCATTTTCTCGGCAAAGGCGCGAGTACGGGCGACGGAGCCCACATCCGGGGAAACGGCTATTACGTCCGAATTGCCGTGCCCGAACTTGCCGAGATAATACTCAACAAACAGGCGGTTGCCCGCAAGGTTGTCCACCGGGATATCGAAGAAGCCCTGTATCTGGGCGGCGTGGAGATCCATTGTAAGAACTCTGTCCGCACCGGCCGAGGTTATGAGATTTGCCACGAGCTTTGCGGAGATGGGATCTCTCGCCTTAGCCTTTCTATCCTGCCTTGCATAGCCGAAATAAGGGATCACGGCGGTAATGCGTCCGGCCGAAGCCCTCTTGCAGGCGTCGATCATTACGAGCAGCTCCATTATGCTGTCGTTCACCGGGCGGCAAGTGGACTGGACGATAAAAACATCCGAGCCGCGAACGGTCTCGTATATGGATACGGAGACCTCGCCGTCCGCAAAATGCGATACCGACGAATCGCCCAGCTTTTTGCCGAGGCACTGACATATCTCCTCAGCAAGCTTATGAGTGGCGTTTCCGGTGAATACTTTTATCTCTTTACCGTGCATTTCACACATACCTCTCTCATTATAGTAGTAGAAAAACTGTATCTTGCGCTGCGCGCCGAGGCGCAGCCCCTGTCTATTCGCCGCGTTTTCGCGGCGGTCGCACAATTATCAATTCCTTTTGATTAATTATATTCCCCCGGAATATCAACAAGCAATACAGAAACTCTATCAATCCTGCCTAATTAAGGAAATCCTTCAGTTTTTTTGAGCGGCTCGGATGGCGCAGCTTCCTCAGCGCCTTGGCCTCTATCTGGCGTATCCTTTCGCGGGTAACGTTGAATTCTCTGCCCACCTCTTCAAGCGTGCGGGTGCGGCCGTCTTCTATGCCGAAGCGCAGGCGCAGCACCTTTTCTTCTCTCGGGGTAAGGGTGGACAGCACTTCCACAAGCTGCTCCTTCAAAAGGGTGAACGAGGCCGCCTCGGCAGGCTCGGAAGCCTCCTCATCGGGTATGAAATCTCCGAGGTGGCTGTCCTCCTCCTCGCCTATCGGCGTTTCGAGGGAAACAGGCTCCTGCGCTATTTTCAGTATGTCGCGCACCTTGTCAACGGGGATGTTCATTTCGGCGGCTATTTCCTCCGGGGTGGGATCGTGGCCGAGTTCCTGCAGCAACTGACGCGAGACTCGGATGACCTTGTTTATGGTTTCTACCATATGCACGGGTATGCGTATCGTTCTCGCCTGGTCGGCTATGGCGCGGGTTATCGCCTGACGTATCCACCACGTCGCATATGTGGAGAATTTATAGCCCTTAGTATAATCGAATTTTTCAACTGCCTTTATGAGCCCGAGATTGCCCTCCTGGATGAGATCGAGGAAAACCATTCCTCTGCCCACATAGCGCTTGGCTATGCTTACCACGAGGCGGAGGTTCGCCTCCGTCATGCGCTTGCGGGCCTCTTCATCCCCCTGAGCCATGCGCATGGCAAGCTCCGTCTCCTCCTCGCTGGTGAGAAGGTTTACCTTTCCTATCTCTTTGAGATACATCCTTACCGGATCGTCTATTCCGGCGCTTTCGGCAAGAGCGTCCGTTTCGGCGAGCTCTTCTTCAGTGACCTCTTCAATATCGCCGAGCTCCGCTATTTCTTCAAGTTCTTCGAGATTGACTATCTCCTCGTCCGCTATTTCCGGCAGGTCCTCATCGCTTATAGTCTCGATCCCGAGATTCTCAAGCGTATCATAGAACTTATCGACCTCCGACGGCTCGAGTGTCATTTCTTCAAGAACGTCCAGCAGCTCCTTCGCGCTGAGCTTGCCTTTTTTCTTGCCTTTTTCTATCAGCTCGTTGAGCTTTTCTTCATTAGTTTTCTCGGGCGCTTTTTCCTCCGCCTTGGTCTCAGCCTTAGCGGCGCTCTTCTTATTCTTTTTCTCTTCCACAGCTTACCCTCCATAGCCTTTCTTTTGTCTGTATTTTTCCGAAACAGTCAGCAGATCTTCCGTTTTCTTAAGCTTTTCCGTTTTTATTACCTCTATGTAATCGTTTAGAGCCCGCGAGCCCTCGGCCGTACGCTCCGGCTTCTGCAGTATCGTGCTTATCTGCGAGGCCTCCTCCGGCGCCATGCGCGCCAGAAGCTCCGAGGCCTGCAAGGGGAGCCCGGAAGCATACCGTTCTTTTATGATCGAATATGCCTTTCCCAGAAACGGGGCCGTAAATTCCTCAGGCGAGAGTCTTTCCGCCTCCGGCACCAGCGGCGGATCGAGCAGCAGCAGCCTTACGATACCCTCCTCGGCGGCCGCGGAACGGACGTTTTCATATCTGAGCGTTCTCTCCTGCGGCTGCATGAGCTTGTCCGGCGTGCTCTGTTCGCGCTCATATTTTCTCCTGGCTGCGGCGAGCTGCTTTTTCCTCGCCCTGTTTATTTCAGCCGCCATGCCTTCGGCGGAAATGCCTGCCTGCTCCGCCGCCTTTGCGCCGTATACCTCCCTCGCCGCGGCTGAGGGCAGCTGCGCCAGCAGCTCCGCCGCCTCGCCCACGAAGGCGACCCGTCCGTCATCAGAGGCGAGATCGTATTTGGCCTTCACCGCAGCAAGGCGGTATTCTATATGGTTTTCCGATATGGTGAGTAGCCTTGCGAAGGCCTCGGGGCTGTTTTTCTTTATATATTCGTCGGGATCCTTCGCCCCGGGCATGCGTATTACCTTTACGGCTATAGCCGATTTTTCAAGTATACCTATTGCCCGCTGCGCGGCCTTTACTCCGGCCTCGTCCGAATCGTAGGCGATGAAAACCTCCTTGGTATAGCGCGAAAGAAGTCTTCCGTGATCCGGCGTGAGAGAGGTCCCGAGCGAGGCCACCGCGCAGTCGAATCCCGCCTGATGCAGCGAGAGCACGTCCATATATCCCTCGGCAAGTATCATATGGCCCGCCTTGGATTTTTTTGCAAGGTTCATTGCAAAAAGATTTCTGCTCTTGTTGAAAACAATGGACTCCGGAGAATTCAGGTATTTCGGCTTGGAATCGTCCAGGACCCGCCCTCCGAAGCCTATAACGTCGCCCCGGATATCTATTATCGGGAACATCAGCCTGTTCCTGAAGCGGTCGTAAGCGCCGCCGTTTTTCCCGCGCACAAGAAGGCCCACGTCCAGCATGTCCTGCTTGGAATACCCGAGAGCCGTCATCGCGCGCAGAAGCGAATCCCAGGAATCCGGCGCCGCGCCCACTCCGAAGCGCGTGGCCGCGCCCTTCGATATGGCGCGCTTCGCCATATATTCCGCCGCCTCCGGGCAGTCTCCCCGCTGGAGCGAAGCGTGGAAAAAGCGGGCGGCGTCTTTATTGAGTCTCAGCAGCCTCGCGCGCTTTTCCCTGTCCGCCGCAGGTCTGTCGTCCGGCACTTCGAGCCCGGCGCGCTTTGCCAGAAAAGCCACGGCGTCCGGGAAGGAAAGGCCTTCTATTTCCATGATGAAATTAACTACTCCGCCGCCTTTTCCGCAGCCGAAGCAGTGGTAGATCTGCTTGTCCGGCGAGACGGAAAACGAGGCCGTTTTTTCGCTGTGGAAAGGACAAAGGCCGAAATAATTGGAGCCCTTTCGCGTAAGCGGCACATATTCCGACACTATATCCATAATATCGCTTCTGGCGACCAGCTCGCTCAGAAAATCGTCTGAAAACGCCAATAGTTTTCCCCCTTTCTCCGGATTTTTACCCGCTCAAACGCTTTTGATACCGGCGCTACAGCACGCTCCATACTCCCGGTATAAAAAGCTCTCTGAAGAGCGATATCGCGAAAGTATCCGTCATGCCGGCGATATAGTCGCACACGGCTCTTTCGACGCCCTCTTCGGCGGCTATCGCCGCATATTCTCCTTCAAGCTTTTCCGGCGCCGAAACATAGCTCCCGTAGATCGCCTCGAGCATGCCCTGCACCTTTCTCTCTTCTCCCTTGGCCCTCTCGTTGCGGTAGACGTTTTCAAACATGAAATCATGAAAGCTTTCCATGACGAAATACATCTCCGGGCTCATCGAAACCCCGTTTTTTCCCCTGCTGTTTTTTATAACGTCTACTATCACGGAGTTTATACGCTTTGAATAACTCGTTCCGAGTATACTCTGAAACTCCCCCGGTATATCCTCCGGAGTAAGTATCCCGGCGCGGAGAGCGTCGTCCGTATCATGGTTTATGTAGGCTATCCGGTCCGACAAACGCACCACGGAGGCCTCAAGAGTCTCCGGCTGCTTTTCCCCGCTGTGAGTAAGTATGCCCATTCTCGTTTCGTAGCAGAGGTTCAGGCCGCGTCCGTCCTTTTCTATCCTGTCAACTACGCGCAGGCTCTGCACGTTGTGCTCAAAGCCGGCGGGATATATAGCGTTGAGCGCCCTTTCGCCCGCGTGGCCGAAGGGCGTATGCCCAAGGTCGTGCCCGAGAGCTATGGCCTCGGTAAGGTCCTCGTTAAGATCGAGCGCGCGGGAAAGCGTTCTCGCGATGCGGGAAACCTCAAGCGTGTGCGTGAGCCTTGTTCTGTAGTGGTCTCCCTCCGGGCTGAGGAAAACCTGCGTTTTGTGCTTCAGCCTGCGGAAGGCCTTGGAATGGATTATTCTGTCCGTATCCCTGTGAAAGCATGTCCTGACCGGGCACTGCTCCTCTTCGCGTTCTCTGCCCTTGGAGCAGGAAGAAAGCACCGCGCATGGCGAGAGAATCTTCTGCTCAAGCTTTTCTCTTTCTATCCTCGGTTCGTCCATTTGCAGCGCCTCCCTGCTTTTTTCTTCCGCACTTTCTTTATTCTGCGCGTATCCGGTTTTTCCTCTTTTTATTTGTAAACTTTTTTAACTTTTTGAAGAATATTTCTATTTCCCGCCATAAAAACTGCGGAGCCGGCATAAGCCCGCTCCGCTCTTTATCATATTCGCGGTCTATAGTTTTTCAGCTCTGCGATGCGGGCACGGCTATAAGCCTTTTTTCGCCCGCTTCTGCGCGTATCTTTCCGGCGCTGAGCGCCGTGAGCCTCTCGAGAAAGGCAGGCGCCCCCTCGTCCGGAAAGAGCGCCGTCATCCTTACCTGCTGGAGAAAATCGGCGCTTTCTATCCTTCCTCCCTGCATCTCCGCCTCGCGCCTGACCTGCTCGTAAAGGGAATACGGGCAGTCGAATACTATCTCGTTCCAGGTCTTCAGCTCGCTTATGCCTGCGTTTTCAAGCGCGGCCTTCGCCGCCGCGGTATAGGCCCTGACAAGACCGCCCGTGCCGAGCAGCACGCCGCCAAAGTACCGGGTTACCACGCAGCAGACGTTGCACACTCCGCCGGCTCTGAAGACCTCCAGAGTAGGCATTCCGGAGGTGCCGTGCGGCTCCCCGTCGTCCGAATAGCGGGTAAGCCCGCCCTCTCTTATTATATACGCATATACGTTATGAGTGGCGTCCCAGTACTTTTCGCGCATCTCGTTTATATGCGCGAGCGCCTCCTGCTCCGATTCCACAGGCCAGACGCGCCCTGTAAAGCGCGAGCGCTTCTCGATAAGCTCAGCTTCTCCGTAACCGGAGGGCACAAGTATCGCGCTCACTCCACCACCTCCGTAACGTAATCGCGCAGGCGGCCGTAGAGCTCCCTGGTGCATATCGCCTGCACGGCTATGCCCTCCTGGCTGTAGTCTATTTTCACGTCTCCGCCGTCGCGGTAAAGCATGTCTATAAGCGAGGCTTTGTCGTACGGGATAAAAAACTTTACAAGCCTGCTGTCGTCCAGTATGGAGGCTATCTTTTCCGTAAGGTCGGCAAGCCCGTCTCCGGTGAGCGCCGATACGAAGACCGCTCCGCCCATTACATGTACGGTCGAGGGAGGCGTTCTGTCGCACTTGTTGAATACGTTTATCCGCGGCGTTGCATTCGCGCCGAGCTCATTCAGAAGGTTTTCAACTACCTCCGCCTGCTCCTCCCACGAGGGGCTGGATGCGTCTATCACGTGCAGAAGAAGATCAGCGTAGCTGAGCTCCTCCAAAGTTGCCTTGAAGGCCTCTATAAGATGATGCGGCAGCTTGCGTATAAAGCCGACGGTATCGGAAACGAGCACTTCCTTCACCGGGCTCACTCTGAGCCTGCGCGTTGTGGTGTCGAGCGTATCGAAAAGGCGGTCGCCCGTGTGTATCCCGGCCCCTGTGAGAGCGTTCAGCAGAGTGGACTTTCCGGCGTTGGTATAGCCCACGAGGGCAACCGTCTGTATGCCGTTTTTCTCTCTTGCCCTGCGCTGCGTGCTGCGCACGCGGCGCACCTGCTCGAGCTCCTCCTCGAGCTTGGCGATCTTGCGGCGTATATGCCTTCTGTCCGTCTCAAGCTGCGTTTCGCCCGGGCCGCGCGTGCCTATGCGGCTGCCTCCGGAGGCCGTCTGCCGCACGAGATGCGTCCACATGCCGGTAAGTCTCGGAAGCAGATATTTATACTGCGTGAGCGAGACCTGCAGCTGGCCCTCCTTCGTGGCCGCGCGCTGCGCGAAGATATCTATTATAAGCCCGCTCCGGTCTATCACATGGATGCCGAGATCGTCCTCAAGCGCCTTCGTCTGCGAAGGGGAAAGCTCGTTGTCCACAACGAGCAGAGTGCATTCCTCCGTCTCTGCAAGGGCTTTTATCTCCTCAACTTTGCCCTCTCCGAAAAACGAACGCGGGTCGGGATCCTTCCTGTTCTGCAGCACTATGCCGCGGCACTCTCCTCCCGCCGTCTGCAGAAGGGATACGAGCTCTTCCATGCTCTCTTCCGTGGCGCACTCGCTTTTGCTCAGCGACGGCGCGGAAAGCCCCGCCAGGATGGCTTTTTCTCGTTCGGTGGCGTTTATAAGAATTCCTCCTTGTATGTTCCTGTATTAAGTATACCTCATTTCCCGCTCCGGCGCTATAGATAAAAAAAGTTTCTTTGAAAAGGCTTGAACAGTCAAAAATGCAGAATTGAAAAATAATACTTGCAAAATTATTTGCCGAATGGTATGCTTTATAAAATTATATGCAATTATCATATATTCAAAATTCACACGGAGGCGCAGATAATGGTCCCTGATCCCTTCTACAACGATATACGCTCCGAGATGCTCTTCCGCCAGGAGCTTACCTCATCCTCTCTCGGGTTTGTTCACGACCTGTGCGACGAATTCGTGAAATACAACCAGATAAAGCCCTCGGCTTATGAAAAGTACTCCGTAAAAACCGGCCTTCGCAATGCCGACGGCACAGGCGTCATGGCCGGCGTTACCCTTATAGGCAACGTCCTCGGCTACCATATGGTAGACGGCGAGAAGACCCCTGTTGAAGGCCACCTTACCTACCGCGGCATAGATCTTTACGACCTCATAAACGGCTTTACCTCGGAAAACCGCTTCGGCTTCGAGGAGGCCGCATATCTCATCCTCTTCGGCGTACTGCCCACCGAGGATAAGCTTGCCCGTTTCCGCGCGCTTTTAAGCGAATGGAGCATGCTGCCGAACGGCTTTACGGAGGATATGATCCTGCGCGCGCCGAGCCGCGACGTTATGAACAAGCTCAGCCGCGCCACTCTCGCGCTGTATTCATATGATCCCGAGCCGGAGGGCGGAAGCCTCGAGTCCGAGCTCTTCCAGGCCATAAGACTCATTGCCCGCTTCCCCGTCATAGTCGCGCACGCCTATGCCACCAAGCGCCATTATTTTGACAACGAGAGCCTCTATCTGCACAGGCCTCTTCCCTATCTGAGCATCGCGGAGAATTTCCTCCACTCCATCCGTCCGGATAACAAATACACCGAAGAGGAAGCCAAGCTGCTTGACCTGTGCCTTGTTCTGCATGCCGAACACGGCGGCGGCAACAACTCCGCTTTTGCGTGCCGCGTCCTCTCCTCCACCGGAACGGATCTTTACTCCGCCATTTCCGCGGCCGTAGGCTCCCTCAAGGGCCCGCGGCACGGCGGCGCGAACAAAAAGGTAATGGAAATGTTCTCCTATATAAGGAACGACGTCCGCGACTGGAAGGACGAAGATGAGATAAAAGCCTACCTGCAGAAGATCCTGAACAAGGAGACAGGCGACGGCTCCGGCCTCATATACGGCATGGGCCACGCCATTTATACCTACTCCGACCCGCGCGCCGTCATCCTGAAAAAATACGCCCGCAGCATAGCGGAAACAAAAGGCATGACGGAGGAGCTCGATCTTATGCAATCCGTAGAGCGCATCTCCAAGGAGCTGCTTGAGGCCCGCGAGGAAGACAAGGTGGTATGCGCCAACGTGGACTTTTACTCCGGCTTTGTGTACAGAATGCTCGGCATACCGGAAGAGCTCTACACTCCGCTCTTCGCTATCGCCCGCGTGGTCGGCTGGTGCGCTCACAGGATAGAGGAAGTATACCACTCCAAGAACCGCATAATCCGCCCGGCCTACAAGGCAATCTCAAAGCCGCAGGCGTACATCCCGATCTCTGAGAGGACGGAAACGCCGGGAGAATAAATAATAAAAAAAGTGTCCGCCGCAAAATAGATTTGCGGCGGACACTTTTCATATAAAGCTTTTATTCTCTTTCGGCAGCGCGATACATTAAAGTTACTATCTCCGCCCTCGTGCATTCTTTCTCCGGCGCGAAGGAGGTCTCGCTCACGCCGGTCGTTATGCCCTTTCCGAGAGCCCAGACGACTGCCGCCTCGTACCACGAACCGGACTCCACGTCCTCGAACGGCAGCTCTCCCGAGACCGCGGGGCTGCCTGCCGCGCGGTAAAGGAAGGTTACTATCTCTGCGCGGGAGCAGATCCTTTCCGGTGCAAAGAGATATTCGTTCACGCCGGTCGTTATCTCGTTTTGAAGCGCCCAGAGAACCGCCGAATCGTACCAGGAGCCGATCTCCACGTCGTCGAAAACGAGCTCACCTGTTACGGAGCGGCTGCCGGCCGCGCGCCAGAGGAGCGTTATAGCCTCAGCGCGGGTGCAGTTCTTATCCGGTGCGAACGAAGTCTCGCTCACGCCGGAGGTGACGCCGTTCTCAACGGCCCAGAGGACCGCATCGGAGTACCACAGGCCTGGCTCGACGTCCTCGAAGGACGGTGGCTCGGGGAAAGCTTCCGGCCCGACCGGAGCCGTCGGACCGCCGCCGGCAATGTAGACAGGCGCGAGTTCTTTGTCGACGGTACCGTCGACGGTGAGAGTGTACGTTTCGTTCGCGTCGAGCTCAGGAGCGCTGAAGACAACGTAAGTGAATCGTCTCGGGGCGACTGCCGAGCAGAGCATTTCGCCGCCGGGGCCGAGTATCTCGATGTGGCCTCCGGCTGTGCCGTATTTCGTGCGCGCAAAGACCAGGCAGCCCTGGCCGTCCTTTATATGCACGCCTACGCCGAGCGAGCCGACGCCCAGTACCGTGCCGCCGTGGAAGGTGACGCCGCGTTCAGCATCGAGCGGGGAATCCGCGCCCGCGCTGCACGAGAAGACCTGTACAGAACCGCCGAATATTTCGAGAGTGCCGTTGGAGTCTATGCCGTCACCGCCGACGGTGTCGATATATACGGAACCGCCGTAGATGCAACAGGAGAAGGCGCTGCTGACCACGCCGAGATCCTTGTTCGAGGCGTTGATGCCGTCGTCCGCCGCGTGAAGGACTATCTCGCCCGAATAAATATTCACTGTGGAGCCCTCCATCGCCTCACTGCTCTCCGTCACGGTGAGGGTCGGACCCTTAGTTCCCTCGGCGCCGATATTCAGCTCGTAGGCGCTCTTTATGCCGTCGTCTGCCGCGTTGACGGTTATGACGCCGGAAAGGACGTCCATGTCGCTGTCGCTCTTTATGCCGTCGTTTTTCGCGGAGGCGATCGTCAGCGTCAGGTCCTTTATTGTAAGGCGCGCCCCTCCGTCCTCCTCGGTCGTCTCGCCGGTCTTCACGCCGTTTTTGCCGTTCGCGGTTACACTTATCGAGCCCGTTCCCGCGAGTGTGAGCCGCGCGCCGTTCTTGGCCTTTATGACGGCACTCTCGGCGTTTTCGTTTTCCGGGTGCTCGTCGGAATTGTTGAGCTCAGTGTCGGAGAGGAAATTCTCCGTGCCCTCAGCGGCCTCTATGATCACATCCGTGCTCTTGCCGCAGACTATAGGCGCGGTATCCTCGCTGGTGAGCGAAAGGCCGCTGAGTATCAGGGTAACGCCCTGTGTGCCCTTCTTTACGCTCACGCTGCCGTTTTCGCACTCGCCGGATAGGGCATAGATCCCCGGAGCGTTAATAGTAAGCTCCGTACCTTTTATTTTATAGCCGTCGTATTCTCCGCTCGATACTTCTATTCCCTCGTTGGAGAAGGTGAAAAATGTCGGCCCTTCTTCTGCTGCTGCCGGTATCAAAAGCACTGATAGCGCCATTGCCGCGCATGTGACAAAAACAAAGGTCTTTTTTAAAAGCGTTCTCATGTTACCTCTTCCCCCCGTTTTTCCTTTATTGGAATTATACATCCTCTTCCTTAATAATAAAAGAGTAAATCTTTCATCTTCTTCCCTGCGCATGCCCTGCTCGGGCATGTAATAGATTTCGACAGTACGTTTTAACGAAAAAGAGAGACGGCCGGACCAATGATCTGGTCCGGCCGTTTTTTTGTATTCGTTTTCGGATACGTTGAATTGCGTTTAAACTTCCACCGTGCCCTCGAAGCACTTTACTGCGCTTCCCGTGAGGTAGACGCGGCCTTTTTCATAGCGCACCTTCAGGTCGCCGCCGCTCAGCTTTACGGTAATGTCGCTGCCGGGCTTGCACAGGCCGTTTTCCACGGCGGCCACGACCGCCGCGCACGCGCCCGTGCCGCATGCCATCGTCTCGCCGTTGCCGCGCTCCCATACGCGCATCTTAAGAGTCCTCTCGTCGAGCACGTGTACGAACTCCACATTCGTGCGCTCCGGGAACAGCTCGTCGTGCTCGAATTTCGGGCCGACATTCTCAACGTCAAAAGCCTCGACGTTATCCATGAACACGACGCAGTGCGGGTTGCCCACGGAAACGCAGGTGATATCGTATTCCGCTCCGGCTATCTGCACTCTTCTCGCGACCACCCTGTCTCCCGGCAGATTTACCGGGACCTTCTTCGGCTCCATGTGCGCAGGACCCATGTCGACAGTCACTACGGAGACCTTGCCGTCCTGTGTTTTTACCCACAGATGGCGCACGAGACCGCCGGTCTCTATATCCATCTCGCGCTTATGGACTATGCCGTTGTCGTACAGATACTTGCCCACACAGCGCAGAGCGTTGCCGCCCACTCCGCCGTTGCTGCCGTCCATGTTGTATATCTCCACTCTCGCGTCGGCTATATCGGAGCGGCATATCATAATAACGCCGTCGCCGCCGATGCCGAGGTGTCTGTCGCTCAGGCGTATGCTCAGCGCCTCCGGGCCGTCTATCGCGCCGTCGAGACAGTTGAAGTAGATATAGTCGTTGCCGCAGGTCTGCATTTTGGTAAATGCGAGCTGGCGCTTGGCTTTGCGCATGGCGTTTATGTCCACGAGCTCCATCGTCTCCTGCGAATAGCGGCTGGCCAGGCAGTCCGCAACGGCGTTCGCCGTGTCTATCGAGGTAAGGCACGGCACGGCGCGCTCCACCGCCTTGCGGCGTATCTTGACGCTGTCGCGCGTGGGTATCCTGCCCCTGGTGGAGGTGGATATTACGTAGTTCACCTTGCCGCTCTCTATGAGCGAGAGGCCGTTGTTGGCGCCCTCGTGGACCTTGTCCACAACTATCGCGTCTATGCTGACGCGGGAAAGAGCTTCCGCGGTGCCCCTGGTCGCGTAGATCGTAAAGCCGAGATCGGCAAACTTATGCGCTACGTGCATTATCTCTGCCTTGTCGCGGTCTCGCACGGTGAAGAACACGCCGCCTTCGCGGCCGAGCTGGTAGCCGGCGCCCCTGAGGCCCTTGTAAAGCGCCTCCTGCACCGTCGCCGCGACGCCCAGCACCTCGCCCGTGGACTTCATCTCGGGGCCGAGCTGGTTATCGAGGTTCATAAGCTTCTCGAAGGAGAATACAGGCACTTTCACCGCCGTATACGGCGCGGAGGGATAGAGCCCCGTGCCGAAGCCCATATCGGAGAGCTTTTCTCCGAGCATGGCACGCGTGGCAAGGTCCACCATCGGCACGCCGGTCACCTTGCTTATATATGGCACGGTGCGCGAAGAGCGCGGGTTTACTTCTATGACGTAGAGCTTGCCCTCGCAGATGAGATACTGTATGTTCACGAGGCCGACCGTCTTGAGCGCCACAGCCAGCTTCTTCGTATCCTCGATAATGGTCTTTGTCATATCGTCGTCTATATTCCAGGCGGGATAAACGGCTATCGAGTCGCCGGAGTGGATGCCCGTGCGCTCTATGTGCTCCATTATGCCAGGCACGAGGATATCCTCGCCATCGCATATGGCGTCGACCTCGAGCTCTATGCCCATGAGGTATTTATCTATGAGGACGGGGTTTTCTATGCCGTGCGAGAGGATTATTGACATATATTCCTTTATATCCTCCGGGCTGAAGGCTATTATCATGTTCTGCCCGCCGAGCACGTACGACGGCCGCATCAGCACCGGGTAGCCTACCTTCTCCGCGGCCTCGAGCGCCTCTTCCTCGGTCATTACGGTAAGGCCGTCCGGACGCGGGATCTGCAGCTGAGCGAGCAACTCGTCGAAGCGCTCGCGGTCCTCTGCGGCGTCTATGGAGTCCGCCGGAGTGCCGAGTATGCGCACGCCCTCGCTGTCGAGGAATTTTGTGAGCTTTATGGCCGTCTGTCCGCCGAAGGCGACGACCGCGCTGTATGGCTTTTCAACCTCGAGTATGCCCTTTACGTCCTCGGGAGTAAGCGGCTCGAAATAGAGTCTGTCGGCGGTGTCAAAGTCTGTAGATACGGTCTCGGGGTTGTTGTTGGCGATAACAACGTCGTACCCTGCTTCCTTGAGCGCCCAGACGCAGTGCACGCTGGCATAGTCGAACTCTATGCCCTGGCCTATGCGGATAGGGCCGGCTCCGAATACTATGACCGTCTTCTTGCCGGTATCGTGTTCCTCTATGAACTCCGCCGCTTCGTTCTCCTCGTCAAACGTGGAGTAGAAGTAAGGCGTTTCAGCGCCGAACTCGGCCGCGCAGGTATCGACCATCTTGTATACCGGCCTGAGCGGGTCCTTAACAGGCTCTCCGGAAAGTCGCTCTATCACCTTGTCCGTAAAGCCCAGCTTCTTGGCGCGCACGTAAGCTTCTCTCGAAACGCTTCCCTTTGCCAGCTCCGCTTCGGTATTCGCGATATTCCTGAGCCCGCGCAGAAACAGGCGGTCGATCTTCGTCATGTTGAAGAGCTCGTCGAGCTCTCTGCCGCGCTTTATCGCCTCATAAACCGCGAAAAGGCGCTCATCGTCGCACTCGCCTATTTTCTTTACGAGCTCCTCGTCGCTCATGGCGGCTATCTTGGGGCTCGTCATGCTGTCGAGCCCGATCTCTGCTCCGCGCACGGCCTTCATGAGCGCGGACTCAAAGCCCGTGCCTATGGCCATGACTTCGCCGGCGGCTTTCATCTGGGTACCAAGCTTCCTCGTGGCGTAAACGAATTTATCGAAGGGCCAGCGCGGGAACTTCACCACTGCGTAGTCGATGCTCGGCTCAAAGCAGGCCGAGGTCTTTTTGGTTACGGCGTTTTGTATCTCGTCGAGCGTGTAGCCGATGGCTATCTTCGTGGCAACCTTCGCTATCGGGTAGCCGGTGGCCTTCGAGGCCAGCGCGGACGAGCGCGAAACGCGCGGGTTTACCTCAATTATCCTGTAATCGAAGCTGTCGGGATCGAGCGCGAACTGAACGTTGCAGCCGCCCTCCACTCCGAGCGCGCTGACTATATCGAGCGCGGCCCTGCGGAGCATGCCGTATTCCGCGGCGCCGAGCGACATTGCCGGAGCCACGACTATGCTGTCGCCGGTGTGGATGCCGACGGGGTCTACGTTTTCCATGGAGCATATGGCTATGACGTTTCCCTTGCTGTCGCGCATGACCTCGAATTCTATTTCTTTCCAGCCGGCAACGGACTCTTCTACGAGTATCTGGTGTATGGGCGATGCGCGCAGGCCGCCCGCGGCGATCTCTCTGAGCTCATCCAGCGTGTTCGCCATGCCGCCGCCCGTTCCGCCGAGAGTGAACGCCGGGCGCACTATAAGCGGCAGGCCCACTTCGTCTGCAAATTCAAGCGCGGAATCTATATCCGTAACTACTCTCGAGGGGATGACCGGCTGGCCTATTGCCTCCATGGTCTCCTTGAACATGAGCCTGTCCTCGGCCTTGTCTATCGTTTCGGGATTAGCGCCGAGCAGCTTCATGCCGCGGCTGGCTATGAACCCCTCTTTGGCAAGCTGCATAGAAAGCGTCAGGCCGTTCTGGCCGCCGAGTGTGGAAAGCAGGCTGTCGGGCTTTTCCTTGTCTATTATCCTTTTGAGAACGGGGATCGTAAGCGGCTCGATGTAAATATGGTCCGCCATCGCCTTGTCCGTCATTATAGTTGCGGGGTTCGAGTTTACGAGGACTATTTCTATCCCGTCCTCGCGCAGAGCGCGGCAGGCCTGAGTCCCTGCATAGTCGAATTCCGCCGCCTGGCCTATCACTATCGGCCCGGAGCCTATTACCATTACTTTTTTTATGCTCTTATCTCTCGGCATGCTCTCAAGCCTCCTTTGCGATCATCTTAAGGTAGCGCGCGTACAGCCAGCCCTTTTTCAGCTCTCCGCCGTATGCTTCCGGCTCAAACTGCACCGACATAGCTCTCTTCCCGCTGTAGAAGAGGCCCTCGCAGGTACCGTCGTTGAGGTTTTTAAAGGCCGTTACCGTTCCGGCGGGCAGGCTGTCCGTCTTCACGGCGTAGCTGTGGTTCTGGCTCGTTGCGAATATGCGTCCTGTGGTGACATCCTGAACGGGCTGATTCCCGCCGTGGTGGCCTATATGCATCTTCTCTGTATCCGCTCCGGCGGCAAGCGCCATCAGCTGGTGCCCGAGTCCCACTCCGAAAAGCGGCATATCGGTATAAAACAGCTTTCTTATCTCGGCGGCCGCTTCCTTATATTCCTTCGGGTCTCCTGCGCCGTCGCTTATCACCGTTCCGTCTACCTTCATATCCAGTATATCCTTCGCGGGAGTGCCGTACGGAACGAGCGTAACCGTGCAGCCGTACTGCGCGAGCTCCTTCGCCGTCACTTCTCCGGCTCCGAAATCGAACAGCGCAAGATGATATTTCTCCTTGCCTTCGCTCTTTACGTCAGCCTGAGCCTTTACTCCGAGCGCCTGCGCTCCGCCGGAGACCTTGTATGCCTTGAGCTCCGCCGTATCCTTCCAGGCGAGCTCCGGAGAGAAGGATATCCGCGCGTTCATCGCGCCCTGTTCGCGCAGGATCCTGGTTATTGCGCGAGTATCAACTCCGCAGAGAGCCGGGATCTTATTGGCTATTAAAAAAGCGTCAAGCGAACCCTCGCTCCTGAAATTGGAGGGCTCCTGACACCATTCTCTTACTATATACGCTTTAACTGAAGCCTTGCCTGCCGCCGCGTCGCCGGAAATAACCCCGCTGCAGCCTATGATAGGAAATGTTTGAACAACGATCTGGCCGTAAGCCGCAGCCGACGTCAGCGTGTCCATATATCCGACCATTCCAGTGTTGAAAACGAGCTCACCGGTCGCTTCCGCTTCATAGCCGAAGCTCTCGCCCTCGAAAACCGCGCCATTTTCAAGAATCAGATATGCCTTCACCGTCCGTTTTCTCCTTTCTTTTGCTTCTGACAGAATACCACAAACAGCCGTTTCGCACAACTGATTTAAAGCAGAATTTTTGTTTTTTTATTCTTTGTATCTTGTGCTAATTTGCCAATTTCGAATAATCATTCTCCTTTTATACCGGCCTGAGCGCCGCTCTTCTTTCCTGCCTGCGCGCACAAAAGGCGGGCCCGCCGAGCGGCCCCGCCTTTCTGTTTTCAAGCTCACTTGTTTTCTACTATTTCCTTTGTATCGCGCGCTATCATGAGCTCCTCGTTCGTGGGGATTACCAAAACTTTGACCTTGGAGCCTTCGCCGGTGATATCGGTTTCCTTGCCGCGGACCTTATTCTTCTCCACGTCGATCTTAACGCCCATGAAGTCCAGTCCCTCTACCATGCGCTCACGGAGCTCAGGGCTGTTTTCTCCTACGCCGGCGGTAAACGCTATGACGTCGACTCCGCCCATGCCTGCGGCATAGGCGCCGATGAGCTTTGTTACGTTATACGCGAACATATCAATTGCAAGCGCCGCCATCTTGTTGCCCTTTGCCGCCGCCTCATCGAGATCTCTGAAGTCGGAGGAGATGCCGGAAACGCCGAGAACGCCGGACTTCTTGTTGAGGATGTTGGTCATTTCCTCGATCGTGAGGTGTTCCCTCTCCATTACGAAGCCGAGTATGGCCGGGTCGAGGGAACCGGAACGGGTGCCCATCGGCAGGCCTTCAAGCGGCGTAAGGCCCATGGAGGTATCGAAGCACTTGCCGTACTTTACGGCGGCGAGAGAAGAGCCGTTGCCGAGGTGGCAGGTGATTATCTTCAGGTCCTCCGCCTTCTTGCCGATGAACTCCGCGGCGCGCGCGGAAACGAAGCGGTGAGACGTGCCGTGGAAGCCGTAGCGGCGGACTTTATAGTCGGTATAATACTTATACGGAAGCGCGTACAGGAAGCACTTCTCCGGCATGGTCTGGTGGAACGCCGTATCGAACACGGCGACCTGCGGAGTGCCGGGCATGATCTTCTCACAGGCTTCTATGCCCATAAGGTTCGCCGGGTTGTGCAGCGGGCCGAGGGGGATCGCTTCTCTGATGGCCGCCTTTACGGGCTCGGTAACGAGGGCGGAGGCGGTGAATTTATCGCCGCCGTGGAGTATGCGGTGGCCGACTGCGCCGATCTCGTCCATGCTCTTGATGACGCCGCCGTTTTCGGCTGTGAGAGCGTTGAAAACGAGCTTTATAGCCGCGACGTGGTCCGGCATGGGCTCTTCGTAGATAACGGCCTCGCCGCCTATGGGAGTATGCTTGAGCTTCGAGCCGTCTATGCCGATACGCTCGCAGGCGCCCTTCGCGATAATGGATTCGTTATCCATATCGAAAAGCTGATATTTAAGAGACGAGCTGCCCGCATTGATAACAAGGATCTTCATGTTGCCAGATTCCTTCCTTCCTTTTCTTGTATGCGCCGCTTGCCAAAAGCGGACTTCTTGATTACAATAACAAGAGTATTTTAATACTTTTTAGCTCTCTCGGCAATCTCTTTTTGAGTTTTTTATCGTAATTCATGCTGATTTTTATCTTCGGAGGTCTTTTTCATGCCGACTGCCGGAATAATATGCGAATTCAACCCGTTCCATAACGGTCACGCGGCGCTTTTCGCAAAGGTCCGCGCCGCGCTCGGCGCGGATACGGCGATAGTCTGCGCCATGAGCGGAAACTTCGTTCAGCGCGGGGAGCCGGCCGCGTTTTCAAAGCATGCCCGCGCCGAAGCCGCGCTGCGCTGCGGGGCTGACCTCGTGCTCGAGCTGCCGCTGCCCTGGGCGCTCTCCTCTGCGGACTGCTTTGCTCTCGGCGGCACGGCGGTGCTCGCCGCGCTCGGCTCGGTAGACACGCTCTGCTTCGGCAGCGAGAGCGGAGACGCGGATGCGCTCGCGCGCCTCGGCGCGGCGCTCGATTCTCCCGAAGCGGAAGAGCTTATAGCCGAGGGCGTCGCGCGCGGCCTTTCATACGCGCTGGCGCGAGAGCGCGCCGCGGAAAAGCTCGCCGGCGCGGACGCCGAGCTTCTGAGACGCCCCAACGATATGCTTGCCGCAGAGTACCTGCGCGCTCTGCGCGCGCTCGGCTCGGATATCAAGCCCCTGTGCGTGCTCCGTCCCGGCGAGGGGCACGATTCCCCTGCGCCCGATAAGGAAAACCCCTCCGCCTCTTTCCTGCGCTCCGCGCTCGCGGAGAGCAGGCCGATAAGCGGGTATCTGCCCGCGGCGGCTGAAGAAGTATTCATGCGTGAAATGGCCGAAAACGGCGGCATAGTGACCGCCGATTCCCTTTCCCGCGCAGCGCTCTCGCGCCTGAGAGCTCTTGCGCCGCAAGACTTTGAGCGCTTCGCGCCCGGTGGGCTCGGCATGCGCATCGCCCGTTTCGCGCGCTCGGAGGCAGAGCTTTCCTCCGCGGCTGAGGCGGCGAAAACCAAGCGCTACCCCCTCGCGCGCATCAGGCGCGCGCTGCTCAGCGCGGCGATAGGCGCTGATATAAAAACGGCGGAGGAGCTGCCGCCTTACATCCGCGTGCTCGGCATGAGCTCCCTCGGCATGGCTCTGCTGCGCGCGGCCTCAAAGAAGGCCTCGCTTCCGATAATAACCAAGCCCGCGGCGGTAAAAAAACTGGACGCCGCGGCGCAGCGCGTCTTCGGCCTCGAGGCCGCGGGGACGGACCTCTGGACCCTCGGGCGCAAAAATCCGGGCCGCGGCGGCCTGGAATGGACGACGGGGCCGGTCATCCTGAAGAAATAACGCGCGTTTTCGTCAAAAAATGCTTGACACGGGGGTAAAATGCTGATATAGTTACTCAGCAAAAATAAAGAAGAACGGCTCCCGCCGTCCTCACCCGGCCCTTTGGAGGCGCCGCGGTCAATATCGCCGGCTTCGCGCGGAGTATCCGTGCGGGCAGAGGTATATGTGCGGGCGTCGGAGCCCGCCTTTTTATTTTTCAATATCAGATTTAATTGGAGGTGCTTTTGTATAAGCAGCATGGAGCATCAGATAAACGAAGATATCCGCGACAGTGAAGTCCGCCTTATCGATGCAGACGGCACGCAGCTCGGCATAATGTCGGCCGAGGAGGCGCTGAAGGTCGCCGAGGAGAAGGAAATGGATCTCGTGAAGATCTCTCCGAACGCGAAGCCGCCCGTATGCAGGATAATGGACTACGGCAAGTATCGTTTCGAGCAGGCAAAGCGCGAAAAGGAAGCGCGGAAGAATCAGCACATCGTCGAGATCAAGGAAATCCGTCTTTCCCCCGGTATCGGCGCGAATGACTTTGCCGTAAAGCTCAAAAACGGCCAGAAGTTCCTCAAGGAGGGCAACCGCGTCAAGGTGGCCGTCCGTTTCCGCGGGCGCGAAATGGCGCATACGGAGATCGGCGAGGAGCTGCTCCTCAAATTTGCGGAGGAGTGCGCGGATATTGCGAGCGTAGACAAAAGCCCCAAGCTCGACGGCAGGCATATGACTATGCATCTGTCTCCGAAGCAGCAGAAAGCTACCAATTAGATAACACACGGGAAGGAGAAGCACAATGCCGAAACTTAAGTCACACAGCGGCGCCAAGAAAAGATTTTCCGTTACCAAGAGCGGCAAGGTAAAGCGCGCTCATGCGTTCAAGTCCCACCTGCTCAACGGCCACGGTAAGACACCCAAGCGCAAGAGAAGCCTCCGCAAGGCGGATTACGCGGACGTTACGAACGCCGCGACGATCAAGCGCATGATCCCCTACAAATAATAGGAAAGTTCAGGAGGCATAAAGAAAATGGCAAGAATTAAAGGCGCGATGATGACGCGCAAAAGAAGAAATAAGACTCTTGGACTCGCCAAGGGTTACTGGGGAAGCAAATCCAGGCATTATAAGATGGCCAACCAGGCCGTTATGAAGTCCCTCACCTACGCTTACGTAGGCCGCAAGAGAAAGAAGAGAGATTTCCGCCGCCTGTGGATAACGCGCATAAGCGCGGCCTGCAAGCTCAACGGCATCAACTACAGCCGCTTCATGTGCGGGCTGAAGAACGCCGGCGTCGACCTCAACAGGAAGATGCTCTCCGAGCTTGCTATCAGCGAGCCCGCCGCTTTCACGGCTCTCGTTGAAAAAGCGAAGGCTGCCCTTTAATTGAATCATCAATAACGAACTGCCGCGCCATTCGGCGCGGCAGTTTTTTTGTTTTCTTCCCCCTCGCGGAAAATCCGGAAAAAAACAGCCCCGCGCCGAAGCGCGGGGCTGAACTTATTTAGTTAAGTTTTTATCGGCAGTATTTCTTGATTAGTCGTCAAGAACAAAGATCGTTACGACCTTCTTGCCGGAGACTACCAGGAAGAGTTCTACCGGGTCGTCAAGATCGGTGAGATCTTCCACGACGTCGTAAGCGCCATACTCGGTGAGGTTGACTATCACAACGTCAGCAGCAAGATCAGCGTCATCAACATCGTTGGAGTAGTCGTTGATGGAGATCATGTTGTTGTAAACGGTGACTGCATCATAATTAACAGGATAGTAGCCGCCATAGATGCCGTCCTTGGCTGCATAGGTCGTTGCAACAGTAGCGGAGCCTTCGAACTTAACGGTGCCGTTCTTATCGACGGTGTATTCATAGAAGCCTTCGTTGCTGACGTCGGCGTCCTTGACCCAAGCGGTATCTTCCTCGCCCTCGAGGGTGTAAACCTTCACTTCGTTGCCCTTGGTGGTGTCAACGTTGCCGGTGGCCTCGCCGGTGAAGTAGAGGATCTCAACGTCGGCCGGAGCGGTGTAGCTGTCCATGATGTAAATAGCCTTCGCGACAAGCGCGCCGCCCTCTTCGACCGCTACTATGTAGTTATACGCAGAGCCAAGATCATAGGTGATCTCGTTGCCGAAAGCCTTGGCGGACTTGAAACTGCCGGACTTGTAGGTCATGAAGATGAACTTTACGTCGCTGGCAAGATAGAGCTTATCGTCGTTACCCTTGTCATCTATGCTCTTGGTGCCGGGCTTGATCGCGTCAGAATAATCAGAGTAGATATAGATGTTGTCGGAGATATCGGTCATGGTGTTCTTATCGCTGTCGTAAGCAACAAACGGCCAGCCATCGACATCAAAATCGTCTTCAGCTATCTTTACAAACTTGTATTCGCCCTTGGTGTTGACGGTCTTGAAGAGGTACTGGCTCGTGCCGCTCTCGAAGTCGTCTTCGTAGTCGTAAGCAGCGATGTAGACTACGTCGTCTACGCTTACCTGCTCGGCAGTAGCAGTCTCAAGATAGATGCCGAAGCCGTTGGGATCGGTGTAGAGCTTGTACTCGGTACCCTTGTCGGGGGTGATGCTTGCGCCGTAGCAATAACCGGCTATATCATAGGCGGTGCCGCCGACAGTAGCGGTGGTGAGCTTTCCGGAAGCGGTCTTGTAAGTGGTGATCTTGCCTTCAGCAAGCTCAGCCTCTTCGACTTCGCCAGCAAGCTTGTCGGCGCCGGTGATGGGAACCTTATAAGCAACAACGTCGCCCTTCTCCCATTCGCCGATTGCGATGGTGTTTTCAGTTTCCTTGTCGAGCTTGTCAACTACAGTAACGCCGGGATTCGGGGTAAGGGTGTACTGTACGGTAGCGCCGGCCTTGGCAAGCGCCGCGCTGCTCTTAAGGTTCTTGGCGGCGGTTACTTTGAAGCCCATGTAATAGTAAGCAGCAATGGTCTCAACTTCGCCGTCAGCGTTCAGGAAGAGTTCGCCGACTACGCCGCCGGGAGCCTTAATGTCCTTGATGTCTTCAGCCTGGGAATCAGCAGCTATGGTGAGCTTCTGAGCCTTCAGCAGATCCTCAACTTTCTTCGTGTTGCCAGCCGGAACGATGATGGTCTGAGCAGCGGTCTTCGGATAGGTGCCGATGGTCTTGCCGGCGTTCTTCCACTCGGTGGCGGGACGGCCGTATTCATCAGCAGCAGCGTTGGTCTTCGCGAGCTTCGGGAAGTTTTCCTTCATGAAGGTCGTGTCGAGAGTCTTGCGGGATGCATCAGCGGAGATGGTGACGTCGCCGGCGGTGATGTTGATGCCGCCGTCATACTCTACCATGTTCTTCTGGAGCATGTTCAGTGCCATCTGGCAGGCTTCTTCGCGGGTGATAGCCTTGGTGCCGTCAAAGCCCTTGATGCCGGCGGTGAGGCCGGTGGCCTTGATGAGCTTGGCTACGTTGATTTCCCAGCCGGAGCCTTCCATGCCTTCGACCTTGGCGTCATAGCCGAGGTTGCCGAGAAGCATCTTGGCAAAGGCATAGCCGGTGAGGGTGCCTTCCGGATTGAACTTGTTGTCGCCTACGCCGTTAACGATGCCTTCGCTGGCGCAGTAGGCGATGTTGGATTCCGCCCAATGGCCCTTGCAATCATCGAAAGGCGCGGTGCCGGTGATGGTATCGGCGCCTACGAGGTAAGCGATGATCTTCGCGGCCTGAGCACGGGTCAGCGTGCCTTCGGGCTTGAAGGTGCCGTCGTCATAGCCATTGATTACGCCAATGGAGCTAAGAACGTCGACCGCTTCAGGATACTGGATGTCTTCAGCGTCGGAGAACGCTGCGCTTGCCATCGCCGCAAAACCGATGCACATAACAACGGCCAGGACGAGAGCAAGAGTCCTTTTGAGGTTCTTCATTTTTATCCTCCTCTAAAAATATTTCGGTCTTGAAGGCTTGAATGCACATATCGTGGCATGCCTTCCCGGTATCTGCATTTGGCTTCCTCCGCGACCGAATGCATACTAACACAATGCTAACGCTGCCGCAAGTGTTTTGGGCCCGATGTAACACAAGTGTAACATAACGCCCCTTTTTATTCCTTTAAGGACCCAAAAAGCAGCCCCGCGCTTCGGCGCGGGGCTGCTCCCGGTATATTTAATTATAATGTATTGCCTTTTCCCCTGCAGGACCTAAGGCATCAGTCGTGATAGCTGTAGACGACTATCATCACTACCTGCCTGCCGGAGATCAGCAGGTCGCCGGTTGCGTCGCTCTTGGCGCAGATATCGGCAACGCTGTTTATATCGCCGGTGCCGGTCAGGTCGAGGATTACAACATCGGAGGAGACTGTGGCGTCGTCAAAGAGTCCGTAGACGCTCAGGAGTCTGTTGTAGCTGCTGAACTCTCTGTTGATGAACTCATACCAGCCGTTGCCGCCACCGCTGCCGGTGTTGACTGCCGTTATGCTGTACACGCCGTTCTTGTCGACAGTGTAGTTGTAGAAGCCCTCGTTGAGGAAGGTGTCATCCGGCAGCGTAATCGTGATCTTCTCGCCGTCGAGATCGTAGGCGTTGTAGTCATAGCCGTTGATATTGGTGGATACCTTGTATCCGCCGGCGGTGTAGAGCACGTTGCTGTCAACCGTCTCAACATAAGTGGAGTTCGGAACTATTATGGCCTTGGCGACATAGTTCTTGCCCTCCTTGGCAACTACCGCGAAGCCGGAGATCGTCCTGACGATGCTGTCGTACGCCGCGGTCCTCGGTCCCTTCTCGAAGATATACTTCGTATCGCTGCCGATGTAGATCTTCAGGCCGCTGATGTCGCCGTCGAAGCTCTTCGTGCCGGCCTTGATATCTACGTTGTAGAGCTCTTCGAGCGCGAAGTAGATGTTGCTCGAGTTGTCAATATCGGTAACGAGGCCGTTTGTGAGCTTGGTCGTCGGGGTCGGCCTGGTGAAGGTCGCCTGGCCGCTCCTGGTGCCCATGATGTAGAAGTTGGTATAGCTGAGGTTTATCTCGGTGGGCTCAACGGTCGTCTGGATCACTCTGTACTCGCCGTCCATGGAAACGGTCTTTACATAGTAGAGAGGATCGCCCTGGTTGTTGATGCCCTGAGTCGGCGCGGCAACAACGTAGACTATGTCGTCGAGATTCGCCGTCACGGAGCCGGAGATGACCTCACTCTTGAGGATGAAGTCGTTAGGATCAAGATAGAGCCTGTAATCGCCGTCTCTGAAATCGACGTTCTGATTTATGCCTGCGGTGTCGTCATAGAAGTAGCCGAAGTTGTACCTTGTGCCGCCGATGGTATAGGTCGTCGCGGTATAGGAGGTAATGGCTCCGCGTACTTCATTTGCGGGCGCAAACTCCACCAGCTCGCCGGACGGGCTGATCACCATGCAGATATGGTCGTCCTTCTTCCAGGAGCCGATGGCCTGAGTGCCGCTGACCTCTTCGTCGAGATTGTCGACATAGGTAAGCGTCGCGTGGCTGTTGCTGAGAGTATAGCGGACGCTCGCTCCCCTGCGGGCGAGAGCATCGCTGCTCTTGAGGTCGGTGACCTTAGTCACCTGAGCTATCTCATAGAGATACCATACTACGGTGTCGACCAGGCCGTCTTCATCCGTAAACAGCTCCATTACGCCTCCGCCTTCAGGCACAGCATTGGGATTGAAAATCACGCCGTTCGGCTCAAGCACAACAGTGCTGGCCAGCTTCAGCCTTGCATCTTCAATGAGTCTGCCGGCTCTCTTGGTGTTTCCGGCCGGAACCACTATGGTCTTTTCCGCCGTCTGCGGATAAGTGCCTATCTCCTGGTTCCTGTTCGTCCAGGTAACAGCGGGACGGCCGATCACATCGGAGCTGTTGGCGTATTTTCTGAGCCTCGGGAAGTACTCTTCGGCAAAGACGTTACCGGTCTTCTCGGCCTTGGTTTCAACGGAGATGGTCACGTCGCCGGCGCTGATGTTAACGCCGCCGGGATACTGCACCATGTCCGCCTGCAGCACGTTGAGCGCCAGCTGAGCGGCCTCCTGGCGGGTGATGGCCTTCGTGCCGTCAAAGCCTTCGATGCCGCGGCTGAGTCCGGTGGACTTTACGAGCTTCGCTACCGCGATCTCCCAGCCCGCACCCGTCATGCCCTCGTTATCAGCGCTGTAGCCAAGGGATACAAGACACATTTTCGCGAAAGCATAGCCGGTAAGCGTGCCGTTCGGATCGAACTTGTTGTCGCCCACGCCGTTTACGATGCCCTCGCTCGCGCAGTAGGCGATGTTGGACGCCGCCCAATGGGTCTTGCAGTCGTCGAATACAGGGGTGCCGGAGATATTGTCGGCCCCGACCATGTAGGCTACGATCTTGCAGGCCTCGGCGCGGGTGAGCGTACCGTTAGGCTTGAAGCTGCCGTCCTCATAACCCTTGATAACGCCGAGAGAGCTGAGAACGTCTACAGCTTCATTGTACTTGATGCTTGCAACGTCAGTGAACACGGCGCCTGCCATCGCCGCGAAGCCCAGGCACATTACCAGGACCAGCACGAGGCAGAGTGTTCTTTTCATACTCTTCATATTATTCCTCCTGTTTTTAGTATTAGAGGACACAGAGCTTTGCAAACACACATACTGTGACATGCCTTCCCGTATCTGCATTCGTGTTCTCTGCTCCATCCGGCGGCATTCTAACATGAGCGAAAAAATATTTGCAAGCATTTAGGGGCTTTTGTAATGTAATTGAAACAAAAGCGGCTTTCCCTCTTCCTTGGCGTTTGTACTTTGTTTGTTGTATTACAAGCGTTTTAGCGTTGGTATCTCGTTTGTTTTGGGTGTTCGGCGCAGCTGTTATTCTTAATATTTTTGTAATATTTTATTGCATAAAAAGAAGGCCTGACGGCCTTCTTTTTTATATTTATTCGTTTTTAGTCTATCGGCTCTATGCTGTAAACTCGCAGATAGTATTTTCCGAAGCCGGCTCTGAGCACCAGCGTATGACCCACGCTGTAGGTCTCGCTGCCGATGACGACGCCGTTCGGCGTAAGAGTGCCGTAGGACTCGGTGGTAATATACACGGCGCAGTACCCCTCGCGCGGGACGAGGTAAATTTCTCCGTCCTCGGTAGTGACGTAGGACTTGGACTCCTCGTCCACCTTGAAATCCGTAACCACGCCGAACTCGTGCTTGGCATTGGCGTCATATACAACGTCGCCTATCTTTGTCTGCTCGGCGATGTAGTTCGCGCACTCCTCCTGGTAAAAGGTTATGCGCACATGGTCGTTCGCAGCGGCCTCGCCGATTATCCCGCCGTCGGAAAACTTCATGACGAGAAATATAACTACAAGGATCACCGCTATTATTATGATGAGGTCTATGATATTTATCTTGCCGAATATCATGCCTTTCTTCTTGTTTTCCATTTCTTTATTCCGCCTTTCCGTTTTTTTCGCCGGCGAGCTTTGCCGCCGAGTAAAGTATGCCGACAAGGAACCAGAAGATTATCAACACCCGGGGGTAAGCCCAGAGGTTATCCGTCATTCCGAACATAAGCGCGCCGAAAAGCCCCGCCGCCGCGCCTGCCGCCGCGCCCTTTACCTCGCGGCTCTGCGCCGTCTTCACGGCGCGAACTCCCCTCTTGAGCGAGGAGAGCATGGACCCGGCAAAGGCTATCAGCGCCAGTATGCCGGACTCCGCCCAAACCTCGAGGAAAATATTATGCGCGTGCACAAAGTAGAAGTGCGACGCTGCGGTATCGAAAGTATTGAATACAGCCACCCCGCGGCGCAGCTCCGTGCTCCCGAGGCCGACGCCGAAGAACCAGTTCCGCTTGAGCAGGCGGATCACCGCCGAATAGATATAGCTCCTGCTTCCTATCGAGCTGTCCGACGAGAAGATGGAAAGAAGGCGGTTTTGTATCGTCTGCGGCAGAAACGGCAGCATCGCCACGCAGGCAACTATAAAGAGCGGCACCCAGCGCGGGCAGAGCATGAGCGCAAGCACGAAAAGCGCGAAAGCGTAAGCCAGCCACGCGCCGCGCGAATACGTCATCACCAGCGCCGCCGTCGACGTCAGGAAAGCGATCGCGAACAGAGCGCGCTTTTTCCAGCCCCGGCCGTAAAACACCATTGCCAGCATCATCGGAGCGAAGAATACCATAATCGAAGCAAAGGTATTAGGATTATCGAAAAACGAGAATACCCTGCCCGGCATATCGGAATTCACCGAAAGATCGGTATAGGAGGCGCTCGCCTCAACGCCGTGTATCCCCTGCAGCACTCCGTATACAGAGCACACGGCAAGGCCCAGAGCGCAGAATACTATCAGCGCGTAGAGTCTGTGCAGGCTCGTGACTGAGTTCACGCAGATCAGGATAACGAGCGCTGCAGTGAAGGAATAGAAAACATAGCGCCAGCTCGTCTCGAACGACTGCGACCACACTGCGCTCAGCATATATATTATAAGGAAGATCGCCGTCCACGCGCCGGCGTGCTCGAAGCTCAGCTTCCCGCCGCGGATGAAGCGCACCCACAGGCAGCACAGCGCCGCAAGGGCTAATACGAGCGCGTAAAAGTTGTTCCACTGCTTATACGGGCATGAGAGCATAAAGGCTATCAGCACGCACATCAGCGCCAGCGAAAGGATATCGAAGCGCGGCGCGACTCGGGTAAAAAACAGGCTCGAGTCCGCGCAGGGCTTCCCCTCGCCGAAGAGCTTTCGCAGCGCGCACGGGATAAGGTTGAATATCCGCTCCAGCGCCCGGTAAAGCAGGCTCCGCTTCCACAGCGCCTCCAGCCCCTCCGTCGAAAGCAGCCGGTAAAGCAGGCTTGAACGGTAGACCGCCGCTATCCAGCGGCAGAACCGGCAGAGCACGCTGTTCCTGAAGGCAGCGCAGACGGCGTTCCAGAAGCGCACGATAAGGCCCAGTATTAAGCTGTTTTCAAAAACAGGATCCATTTACTTACCTCTGCCGCGGTTTTTTATCGTGTACAGTATTCCTAAAACGAAAAACATTCTCTTCCTTATGAGCGATGCCACTATCTGCTTGTTTCCCGGCAGGCCCTGCGGCTTATATGCCTTTATTGCGCCGTTGAAATCACCCTTGCGGCACAGCTCGCGCAGATTCGACGCTTTCCCGAAGAAGGAGGCCGGGTTGCCGGGGGCGTATTCGTTGCCTGCGGCTATGAGTATGCCTGCCCAGAGCGTACTGTTGCGCCAGTCCTCCGAAACTGGGAGCGCATATTTTTCAACGAGCTCCTCCTTCGCGCGCAGCGAATTCATGAAGACCTGCTCAAAGCCCGCCATGTATCTGCGCGTAACTGAGGCCGGATTCTGATAATAGCTGTAGAGCGGCATATCCGAAACGGCCACGGAAACTCCGTTTCCGAAATAATCTATAAGGAATATTTCGTCCTCCAGATACTCGCCCGTAAATCGCAGGCTCTTTTCATCTATTCTCTTTTTATCGAAAAGATACCTTACCACGTAGCCGTTTACCGGCTCGGAGCTGAGCCTTCCGCACAGCAGCGGCAGCACCAGCTTATCCCTTACCTCAGCCGCGCTGTGATACCCGCCGCTCAAGGGCGCCTTTTCGGTTTTTTCGGTATCGTCCGGATATACCAGCCTGTTCCCGCACGCGGCGCATTCCGCGCCGGTCTCTTCCATAAGGCGTATCATTATTTCATACGCCTCGGGGGAAAGCCAGTCGTCCGCATCGAGAAAGGCTATGTACTCTCCCTTTGCGGCCTCCATGCCGGTGTTTCTCGCGGCGCTGACTCCGCCGTTTTCCCTGTGGATCACGCGGACTCTCTCATCCGCTGCGGCATAACCGTCGCAGATGGCGCCGGACTCATCCGCAGACCCGTCGTCAACGAGTATGAGCTCCCAGCCGGTATATGTCTGCTCAAGCACAGATATAACGCACTTGTCAAGAGTCTTTGCGGCATTATACAGCGGCACTATGATGCTTATCTGCTTCATTCCTCTGCCTCATTTTCCTCTTTTTGTACTATAGCCGAGATAGTATACACTCTTTTTGCAAGAAATTCAATACTTTCTGTGCTCCATAGGCCTCCGAAGACCTGTTTTCGGAAAAACAGCACGAAAAATATAAATGCATACATAATAATATACTGTATCTTCTCTTGCCTTTGGCATTGCATACGGATATAATATTAAATGCTAAAATCGTTATATGGGAGATAATGACTATGTCGTCTTTCAGCGAATATGCTCTGCAGGGGTCTCGCGCTCATCTCATAGGCATAGGAGGCGTTTCCATGTCGCCTCTGGCGGAGGTGCTGCTCGGCCAGGGTATCAAAGTATCCGGCTCGGATATGTCCGAGAGCGAGGCCGTTGTTCATCTCCGTTCTCTCGGTATCCCCGTTGCCATAGGGCACAGTCCGGATAATATCGAAGGGGCGGATTATATAGTCCGCACGGCGGCCGTAAGAGACGATAACCCCGAGATCGCCGCGGCGCACGAACGCGGCATACCCGTTTTTGAGCGTGCGGAGGCCTGGGGAGCTATAATGCAGGCGTATAAAAACGCCGTATGCATCTCCGGCACTCACGGCAAGACGACCACCACCTCAATGACTACGCATATCCTCATGGCGGCGGACGCCGACCCCACCGTGATGATAGGCGGCACTCTGCCGCTGCTCGGTTCGGGCTACCGCGTCGGAGAGGGAGACACTATTGTTCTCGAATCCTGCGAATACTATAATTCCTTCCACTGCTTCTTCCCCACTGTGGCCGTGATATTGAATGTGGACGCCGACCATCTCGATTTCTTCGGAAATCTTGACAATATAAAGGCCTCCTTCCGCAAGTTTGCTTCTCTCGTGCCTGAAAACGGCTTTATAATTGCAAACGCCGACGATGAAAACACCATGGATGCGCTCGCGCCGCTCGGGCGCGATATAGTTACCTTCGGCTTTTCCGACAGCGCATTCATCCGCTGCACCGATCTTGATATGCACGGCAAGGGAAGCGATTTCACGGTAACGGCCGGCGGCGAACGCTATGCCGAGGTTTCTCTCAATATACCCGGCAGGCACAATGTCGCTAACGCGCTCGCGGCCGCCGCAGTAGCGCACGTTCTGGGTCTTCCCGGCTCCGCCGTAAGAGACGGCCTGCTGCGCTTTACCGGCGCGGGGCGCCGTCTTGAATTCAAGGGCAAGGTAAACGGCGCGGACGTTTTCGACGATTACGCCCATCACCCGGGTGAGCTGCACGCGCTCATAGACGCCGTGACCCAGCTCGGCTACAAGCGCGTCATATGCGCCTTTCAGCCGCACACCTACTCCCGCACCAAGGCCCATCTCGAGGCCTTTGCAAGTGAGCTTTCACGGGTGGACAAAGCCTTTATCGCAGATATTTACGCCGCACGCGAGATCAACACCTTCGGCATATCTTCAGCGGATCTCGCCGCGCTCATTCCGGGCGCCGTATATTGCGGCTCTCTTGAAAACATCGAGAAAAGCCTCCTTGCGGAGGCCCGGCCCGGAGATATAATTCTCACCGTAGGCGCCGGGAACATATACAAAGCGGGCGAAGCGATCGTCGGCTGAGAAAGGATGCGTTGAATTGATACCTGTAGGAACGAAAGGCCATGCCGAGGCTGTCGTAACAAAAGAAAACTGCGCCGCGAACGTCGGCTCCGGCTCGCTTGACGTATTTGCCACGCCCTGCATGACGGCGCTCATGGAGCAGGCGGCGTATACCTCCCTTCTCCCCTTCCTTGATGCCGGTCAGGGCACCGTGGGCACGAAGCTGGATATCTCCCACGTTTCGGCAACTCCCGTCGGCATGAAGGTGCGCGCCGAAAGCGAGGTAACGGATGTGGATGGGAAAAAAATCTGTTTCCGCGTAGCTGCATATGACGAAGCCGGCCTTATAGGAGAGGGCGTTCACGAGCGCTTCATAATCTCGGAAGAGCGCTTCCTTCAGAAGTGCTGCGCAAAGCTTGAAAAATGATCCTCTGCACTTATAGACAATAAAAGAGACGCGAGAAGGTTCTCGCGTCTCTTTTATTGTTTTTCAGCTTTGGATTTATCCTTCCTCATAATCCGCACCGCTGTAATCGATCACTATTTTCCTGCACGTCTTGCAGATATACGCGTCAATACACAGGCCTAACAGGACATTATTCCCGAGGATAAGCTCACCTTTCTTCGGAAGAAGAGATATTTTATGCTTCTTCTTTACCCAGGCCATCCTCTGCCCGGCCTGAATAAAGCCCTTTTCCATTTCTGCTCCGCATACGGGACAGTTCATCGTCACGCCCTCCAATCAGCCTGCGCCTCCGGCGCTCAATTGTAACCGTATCCCTTCCTGTATTTGAAAACCAGCAGCCACGCGGCCGCGGGCAGCAGCACCAGCGAGGCGGCAAGCCAGATAAACGGCTTTTCCGGTATCATGAACAGCCAGCACGGCGGCAGCACCGCTCTAACATACGCCGCTATGGGAACTACGTCCGCAACGTCGAGATAAACCGGGCACAGCGCAAGCGAGGCGAGCAGCCAGAACGGCAGGATAGTCTTTATGCTGCGGCCCCTCGGCACGATAGCGGCAAGCAGCAAAGCCGCTGCTGTGAGCGCGACTATGTACACCGCGCACGAGAGCGCAATCGCCGCGGCGCTCTGCGCCTTGAAGAATATCACCGCCAGAGCAAGGCCTATGCCTACCGCAGCGGCAGAGCACAGCATCTGACTCAAAACCGACGGAACGGCTATATCTCTGAAGGTCCTTTTTACTCCGAGGGTCGGAACGAACGTTTCCATATCGGAACGCGCGCTGTCGCACACTCCGAAAAACAGCGCCGCGAAAAGGAGCACGGCGGCAGCGCACTGAATAAACGGCGCCGTATAATCCGATTCCTGCTCCACGACTCCTTCGAGAGTCTCTATTTCAAATTCAAAGCGGTATCCCGACGCGTGATAAGCCTCGTAATGCCGGGAAATATCGCCCATTTTGTCCTTTATACCGATTTCATCAAGCACGCCCTCCGCCAAATACGGCGAAACCTGCATGAAAAGCTCCGCCGATACTATGCCGGCGAAGAAATCCGCAAAAACAGACGTTGGCGAGCTTATCATGAGGGCAGAACCGTTCATATTACGCGCCTTTGCGTAGCGCTCTATGCCCGGCAGGAGCACTATCCCGCAGTCGGCAGTGCCGGCGCGCACAGCGTCGTATATCTCCTGCCTGTCCTTTGCGGGCGTTAGCCCGTCATTGACAAGCGCCTCATATATCCTTTTCGAGATCTCGGTATTGTCTGTATCCATAATCAGGCAGCGCGGCTCGGCAACTTTTTCTCCGAGAGCCGCAGCTCCGCATATCGCCGCCGCAAGGACCGCGAGCGCACATACGAAGAACACGGAGCGCACGGTGCGCTTGAAAGAGAACAGGAAGAATTTCATCTGCCGCCTCCTCTTCCGCCTATCACCGCCGCTATCTTGCGCCTGGCGAAGAAAAGAAGCGCCGCGCAGTAAACGAGCATAAAGATAATCTGTATTGCCTCGACGCTGCCTCCGAACATTACGGAAAGGCAGGAATAAGTAACTCCCAGCGGCATAAGAGAGCCGAGCGTTCTCATCGGAATGGGGAGCATCGAAAGAGGGATCACGCCGCCCTTGAGTATAAGGCCGGCAGCGGATATCGCGGAGAGTATCGGAACTCCGGATTCCGAGCCCGCCAGGCAGAACATGAGAAGCGATCCGAAGCAGGTGCTGAGGATCATTGCCGCAGAGGCTGCGGCCACGCTGCCCGGATTTGGATATACCTCAAGCTTTCCCGAAACAGCCGCGAATATCAGCGCCGTGCATACAGCGCGGAACACCAAAGGAAATATGATCTTGCCTGCAAGAAAGGTCGTATCTCCCACGCCGCACGCGCGCAGGCGCGAGAGCACCGGCCGAGTGCAGTCCTGAGAAAAGAGTCTGCTGAAAAACAGCGTGCACATTTCTATAAACAGGGCGAAATAGCACAGAGCGTAATGCTCTACGAGGCCGACCGAGCTCCCGGCATAATCCGTACGCTCATCGAGAACGTGATCGTGCTGCATTTTAAGCACATGAGTCACAAACAGCGCGTTCACCTTATCGAGGTATTCGTCCATGAGTTCATCGCTGTAGTTATCTGATTCTTCTACCACTCTCTGCCCGGAAAAAATGCCGTACTGCCCGGCGGATATGAGCCTTTCGCCTATGTTGGCGAGCATCCCGAGCATCTGGCCGTAAAGCGGCTTGCTTGCAGATACTATTATCTCTCCCTGCGCGTACACGCCGTGGGTCACGCTCTGGTAATACCCGTTCGGAAGAATTATGGCCGCCCCGAAGCCTCCGCTCCTGATATCCTCTATGGCATCCTCTCTGCTTTCCGCCTCGCTTATATTGAGCACGCTCTCTATAAACGGGCGCGATTTCACAAGGTTCGTTATAATCTTGCTCGCGAGATTTTTCTCCTCGTCGTCAAACGAAACCTTTATAGGGGTAAACGCGCTGCGCGAGCCGGACGACATGGCGAGCATGGCCCGGCGCAGACGCAAATAAGGACGGCTGCCAGAACGAGGGCCGGAATGAGCTCTCGCAGGAAAAGATTCATATCTCTTTTCAGCATTGCCTTGAGCTTCATTCCTGTGCCTCCGTTTTGACTGCCGTCCTGAAGGTTGCAGCTTATTAGTGCCGGATCAGCCGAGCTTATCCATGAGGTCGTCTCTGATATCCATTACGTCCTCTTCGATCTGATCTATGACCTCGTAGATGTCGTCCTCGTCCATATCGGCTATGCTCTTATACTTCGGCATAGAGGGCATCTTGGCGTCATAGTCGATGGTTATGACAATATCGATGGGGATGGTCGTCTCGTCATAATAATCGACATAGGAAATCTCCTCTATCGTGAGCACGGTCTTCTTGTCGCTCTTTTCAAGAGTGCCGGTGAAGCCGAAGCCCTGATAGCCGTCATCAATATCCATTACGAATTCGATGTCGCCGGACTTCTTATCCCACTCTACCTCGATGTAGAAGGGTTCGTCCTCATAGGGGATGCTGATCTCGGTATGCGCGGAGTAAGCCTTGTCGGTGTTTTCGTCGACTATCCAGCCGATGTACATCTCTTCGCCGTACATTTCCACTCTGAGGCTGATCTCTTCGGACTTGGAAAGGTCTTCGCCGAGCTTGAGCTCGAATCCCATCTCCTCGCCCTCGATTTCGATCGTGCCTTCCGCGGCAACGAGGCTGTTGTTGCTTGCGCTGAGGTAGAGCTCGATATTGATATCGATATCGCTGTCCTCGAGCTCTGCTACAGCTTCTTCAATAGCATCTTCATCGCCTATGGTATCGAAGATATAGTCTATCTGGTCTTCCCAATCGTCGGCGTCAAAGTCGGCATAATCGGACAGAGCGCTGTCAGCTATGGTCTCGCCGATCTTGATGAGGAAATCATAAAGCTCGTCATAGTCCGCCAGGCCGGCGCAGGCATCCTTGAGAACGTCGCCGATGTTGTCTGAATCGAGAGTGATGGTCAGGCAGTTGCACTTGACGCCGTCATAATCTTCCTTGCTCTCCTCGAGCGCGCCATTGTCCTCTAAAGCCTTTGCGACGATTTCGAGGGCTCCGGTAAGCACTTCAGCGCCCTCTTTTACGAGTTCTTCAAAATCGCCGGTAGAGTCCATCAGGCCCTTGATCATGTCGTAGTATTCTTCAAATTCGTCGCGGTCAATGCCGAGCATATCCTCAAGAAGATCAAGCAGAGCGTCGAAGTCCTTGTCGAGATCTATGCCGTAGGCCTTGTCTCTGAGCAGGGCCTTGGAATGGAGCGCAAGCTCCGTGCCGCTGAAGAACAGCGAGGCGTCCGCGATCTCGTCGCCGTCGTAAGCGGCGGCGGCCTTCAGCGCGGCGAAGCCGTCGTCCATGAATATGGATATAAGGGCGCTGAGAGGCACATTCTGGCCTATCATTTCCTTCATGAGCGTTGTGGCGTCTACGCTGATGGTTATGGAGGCGCCGGAGGTGAGCTTTCCGAGAGTGCTCTCTTCCGCCTCGTCAGTAACGTTCTTTACTGTGCTGAGGATGGACTTTGAAAGCTTTTCAGAGGCCTTCTTAGGCACCTTGTCGGCATCTTTGGTTATTTCATCGATAACGCTCTCGCCGTCCTTGGTGCTCTTTGAAGAGCCGCCGGATTCCTTCTTTGTGCAGCCTACAGCAAGAGCCACTATCATGGCTACAGCCAGCACTAAAGCAAGTACTCTTGCAAAGCAGGACTTTTTACTGTTCATTGCTTATCTTACCTTTCTAAAAAATATTTTCTTTCTGCATCAGCTCTTTATAATTATCCGCAAGCTCACGCCCGCGGGAGAACTGCTCTGAGGAAAAAATCTCGGCATGCTCGCGCCCGAGAAACAGGAGTGAATCGTAGAAATCGGAAAACTCCGCCGTATCGTGGCCAACGTATACTATGCTCTTTCCCTCGCTCTTAAGCTTCGTGGCAAGCTCAATTATCTCATCGCGATATGTCACATCGAGCGAGGCGCACGGCTCGTCGAAAAGGATCAGCTCCGGATCGCCCAGAAGCGCGCACCCTATGCTGACGCGCTTTTTCGTTCCCCCGGAAAGCGCCGAGACCTTGCGGGAAGCATATTCATCAAGCTCAAACGGGAGCGGAGACGGCGTTTCACAGCCGCACATGGCGGAGAAAAACCTGAAATTATCCTTCACCGACATATCCTCAAAAAGGCCGCCGCCCTGGGGAACATAACCAGTTTTCATATCAGACGATATCTCGCCCGCCTGCGGCTTCAGTATGCCGGCTATGATCAGCAGCAGCGTGGATTTCCCCCGGCCGTTTGGCCCTGCCACGGCAAGACATCTGCCCCGCTCCAGGGAAAAAGAAATATCCTTCAATATGCTGTTTTTCCCGTATGAAAAGCAGATGTTTTTCAGTTCCATTACTCTCGACTCCTATACTTCATGCTATTTTAGCACCGTTCAGTTAATAAATCAAGGTATTTCCATCCCTTCGTCTTGCAAATTCATGTAAACAACAGTATAATAATTCAATCAAACCGTTCCCAAACATTTATGGAGGCCTAAAATGACAGAACTCATCTCCCACGGCGTGCGTCTCTCCGGCGGAGTCCCGGTGCCCGCTGAAAAATCAGCAGCCGGCCGCGAAAAGACCATTGCCTATTCCATTCTCCGCTCCCACTGCGTGAATAGCGACCCCGAAAAGATGCAGGTGCGCTTTGATGCGCTCATATCGCACGACATCACATACGTCGGCATAATACAGACAGCCCGCGCCAGCGGACTTGAGAGCTTTCCCATTCCCTACGCTATGACCAACTGCCACAACAGCCTTTGCGCCGTGGGAGGCACCATAAACGAAGACGACCACGCCTTCGGCCTTTCCGCCGCGAAAAAATACGGCGGCATATTCGTCCCTCCCAATCAGGCTGTAATACACCAGTATGCCCGCGAGAGGCTCTGCTCATGCGGCGGCATGGTGCTCGGCTCCGACAGTCACACCCGCTACGGCTGCTACGGCACTATGGGCGTCGGCGAGGGCGGCGGCGAGCTTGCAAAGCAGCTTCTTAAAAACACCTGGGATATAGACGCTCCCGAGGTCATCCTCGTATGGCTCGAGGGCGCGCCGCGGCGAGGCGTCGGCCCTCATGACGTGGCAATAGAGCTCTGCGGAAAAGTATTTAAAAACGGTTTTGTAAAAAACAAGATTTTGGAATTCGCCGGCCCGGGCGTGGCCGGCCTCGGCATGGACTACCGCATAGGCATAGACGTAATGACCACCGAGACCTCCTGCCTCTCTTCGATATGGATAACCGACGATAAGGTGGCCGAGTACTACAAAAACATCGGCCTTCCCGAAAGATACAAAAAGCTCGAGCCTGAGGACGGCGCGTATTACGATGCGATGGTGAAAATAGACCTCTCCGCCGTCGAGTGCATGATCGCCCTCCCCTTCCACCCCTCAAACGCCTACACAATAAAAGAATTCCTCGCCGACCCCGAGCGCATACTCAAAGAGGCGCAGGATGAATGCAACAAGGCCATAAGCGGCGGCGCGAAGATGGACCTTCTCTCCTGCATAAGGGACGGCAAGGTATATGCCCAGCAGGGAGTGATAGTCGGCTGCTCCGGCGGCATGTACGATAACCTCGCCGAGGCCGCCGCCATACTGCGCGGAAAGAGCATAGGAAACGGTGAGTTCGATCTTTCCGTCTATCCCTCCTCCATGCCCGTCGCCCTCGCGCTCACGAAGGACGGCCTTGCCGCCGATTTTATGGAGGCCGGCGCAGTCGTAAAGCCCTCCTTCTGCGGCCCCTGCTTTGGCGCGGGAGATACCCCGGCAAACAATACACTCAGCATACGCCACGCCACGAGAAACTTCGCCAACCGCGAGGGCTCTAAGCCCGGCCAGGGCCAGATAGCTGCCGTGGCGCTCATGGACGCGCGCTCGATAGCCGCCACGGCTCTCAACGGCGGCGCGATAACTCCGGCCACGGATATAGAATATGAAGCGCCTGAGCCCCATTATGTTTTCGATCCCGCGCCTTACGACAAGCGCGTTTACAACGGCTTCGGGAAAGCCGATCCCTCCGTCGAGCTGCGCTTCGGCCCGAATATAACCGACTGGCCGAAGATGTACCCTCTCGGAGAAAATATGCTCATGAAGCTTTGCGCCGTCATCCGCGACCCGGTAACGACCACGGACGAGCTTATCCCCTCGGGCGAGACTTCTTCCTACCGCTCCAATCCGCTGGGGCTCGCGGAATTCACGCTTTCCCGCCGCGTTCCCGAATACGTCGGACGCTCCAAGCAGGTGCGCGCGGACGATCTTGCCCGCCGCGGCGGCGATATCCCGGCGGAGATGCTCGCGGCGCTCTCAAAAGTTTCCGATGCTCCGGATGCTCTGGCCGCAAAGACCGATCTCGTATCCTGTGTCTTTGCAAACCGCCCGGGCGACGGCAGCGCGCGCGAGCAGGCGGCCTCCTGCCAGAAGGTGCTCGGCGGCGGCGCGAATATCTGCTACGAATACGCCACAAAGCGCTACCGCTCCAACTGCATAAACTGGGGCATACTTCCCTTCACGATAGACAAAAGCGAGTCTTTCCCTCTCGAGAGTGGAGATTACGTCTTCGTGCCGGACGTGCGGCGCTCCGTTGCCTCCGGCAAAACAAAAATAGCCGCCAAGGCGATAAGCGCGGCGGGCGTGAGCGATATAACCCTTGAGCTTTCCGGCCTTACCGAGGACGAAAAGAGGATACTGCTCGCCGGCTGCCTGATCAATTTCTACGGTGAAAACCTTTAAGGAGAAAAAATGGAAAAGATAAAGATGACAACGCCGCTCGTCGAGATGGACGGCGACGAAATGACCAGGATACTCTGGAGCATGATAAAGGAAAACCTTATACTGCCGTTCGTCGACCTCAAAACCGAGTATTACGATCTTTCCCTTCCCGAGCGCGACCGCACGGAGGATCAGGTAACTGTTGACGCGGCGAACGCCAATCTCAAGTACGGCGTTTCCGTCAAGTGTGCCACCATAACCCCCAACGCCCAGCGCATGGAGGAATATCACCTCAAGAAAATGTGGAAAAGCCCGAACGGCACCATCCGCTCCATACTCGACGGGACCGTCTTCCGCACGCCTATTATAATAGATGAGATTAAGCCCGTTGTCCGCTGCTGGGAAAAGCCCATAACCATAGCCCGCCACGCTTACGGAGACGTTTACAAGGCGGTAGATATGCATACTGACGAGCCCGGCACGGCAGAGCTCGTATTCACGGGCGAGAGCGGAAAGGTAACGAAGCTCACGGTCGAAAAGCTCAGCGGCCCGGCGGTGCTCCAGGGCGCGCATAATACCGACAAGAGCATACGCAGCTTCGCCCGCTCCTGCTTCCGCTTCGCGCTCGACAGCCGGCAGGATCTCTGGTTCTCCGCCAAGGACACCATCGCCAAGATATACGACGGCGATTTCAAGCGCATTTTTGAGGAAGTGTTTGAGAGCGAATTCAAGGCCGATTTTGAAAAGGCCGGCATAACGTATTTCTACACTCTAATAGACGACGCCGTCGCCCGCACCATGCGCTCGAAGGGCGGCTACATCTGGGCCTGCAAGAATTATGACGGCGACGTTATGAGCGATATGATATCCACGGCCTTCGGATCCCTGGCGATGATGACGAGCGTGCTCGTGAGCCCGGACGGGAAGTTTGAGTACGAGGCCGCCCACGGCACGGTTACCCGCCACTATTACCGCCACCTCAAGGGCGAGCGCACCTCTACCAATCCTATAGCTACGATCTTCGCCTGGAGCGGCGCTCTGAGAAAGCGCGGCGAGCTCGACGGCATAGCCGAGCTGCCCCGCTACGCCGACGCCCTTGAAAAGGCCTGCCTCAACACCCTGCACGACGGCATTATAACCGGCGACCTCGCCGCTCTCTGGGAGGGCGAGAGCGTCCCTACAGCCGTTGATTCTGAGAGCTTTATCCTCGCAGTGCGCGAGCGGCTCGAAGCTCTGCTGGCCAGTTGAAAACGAATTGAACGAATACCACCTGCGGCGCAAAAAGTTTTTTGCGCCGCAAGTTTTTTCCCGCTCTTCTACAATATTCATTTTACACCGCGCTTTTTTAATGCTAAAATGGCCTTGACCGATCAGCAAACCCATTTCCGAACGGAGGCTCAAATGAAAAAGTCCCTTTGCGCTCGCGCTCTGGCGCTGCTCGCGGCCGCCGCCCTTTTTTCCGGCACGTCCGCTTCCGCGCTTTCGAGAAGCGAGCTTCTCAGCTCGCAGTCCACGATGCTCGCCAAAGACGCCGTTTTGTACTCCAACACCATGTGGAGCGAGACCTACGGCGACTATCTGCACGAAAACTATATAGATTATTTCCCGAATACTTCCGTGGTCCCCACGGTGGAATACGGCTCGAAGCTCTGCAATTACGGAAGCTTTTCGAGCATGGCCGCCCTGCTTGAGGAAGAAGGCTGCACCGTGATAGCCGGCATCAACGGCGACTATTACGACACCTCCTCTTTCTGCCCGCTCGGCATCGTTATAAAGGACGGCCGGCTCATCAGCTCCGACGCGGGGCTCAACGCCGTGGGCTTCCGGGCGGACGGCAGCGTTTTCATCTCGCGGCCTGCCCTGAAGCTTTATCTGCAGGTAGACGATCTCAACTACCGCCTGCAGGCTGTCAACAAGGTCCGCGACGGGGCGGGAATGTGGCTTTATACGGAAGATTTTGCCGCTACCACCAAGAGCTCCGGCGCCGGGTACGACGTGGTGCTCTCTTCGGAAGAGCCGCTTAAGATAGGCTTTGAAGCCGATCTGACGGTAGAATCCGTCGCTCCCGCCTCCGGCGCATCCTCCATCCCCGAGGGTAAGCTGCTGCTCACCGTGCTCGAGAGTGACGCGTATTTTTCCTCCGTGGCCTCCTCTCTCGTGCCGGGCCAGAAGCTTCATCTTTCCATACAGAGCGACGACGAACGCTGGTATGAGGCGGAAAATGCCGTCGGCTCGCTCTATAAGCTCGTAACGGGCGGCGGCATAGAAAGCGGCCTTGACAATACTCTCAACCCCCGCACGGCGATAGGCGTGCGCGAGGACGGCAGCATGGTCCTCTATACTGTCGACGGCCGTCGCAGCGGTTACAGCGTCGGCTCCTCCATGCGCCAGACGGCACAGCGCCTGCTTGAGCTCGGCTGCACCGAGGCCACCCTGCTTGACGGCGGCGGCTCCACCGGCATGAACGCGCTTTATATAGGCTCTGAGGATTATTCTGAAGTAAACAAGGCCTCCGGCACGTCTCAGCGCTCGGTGACAAATTACGTAATGCTTGTTTCAAAGGACAACAGCTCCGCAGGCGCGGCCTCGCAGCTGGGCATATATCCCACGGAATCCCTTATTCTTGCCGGAGGCAGCATGAGCTTTACCTTCGGCGCGGCGGACAGCTCCGGGAAAAAAGCCGCTCTCCCTTCCGACGCCTCCCTCAAGGCTTCGGGAAACATCGGCTCCGTAAGCAGTACCGGCGCCTTTACCGCGGGCACAAACTCGGCCTTCGGCAGCGTTACTTTAAGCGCCGGCTCTCTTCCTCCTGCCTCGGCCTTCGTTAACGTAATAACCTCTCCCGACAGCATAAGCGTAACGAAGCGCGGCGCCCCGGTCTCCTCGCTCACTCTGTCGCCCGGCGAGAAGATCGATCTCGATGCCTCGGCAAAGTACAACCGTCTCCCGGTGATCTCTCAGGACGAGTGCTATCAGTGGAGCGTTACGGGCGGTATAGGCTCTATAAGCTCTGCCGGTGTTTTTACCGCAGGCGATGAAAACGCCTCTGGCTCTATAACCGTAAGGGCAGGCGGCCGCTCCGTTACCATACCTGCAAGAGTCGCCGGCTCTGCTACCCTCGTGGCCGACTTTGAGGATTCCGCAGCTCCGTTTACGGCAAGCGGTGCCGAGCTCTCGCTCGAAAAGGATTCGCTGCTCGTTCGCTTCGGGCTCTCCTCGCTGCGCGTTGATTATACTCCCGGCGCGGTCATAGACTCCGGCGCAGATATCTCCCTGCCGTACGTCGATCTCTGGATATACGGCGATGGCAGCTCCTCCGCTCTGAAGATATGCGGCAGCACGATAAAGCTCGATTTCAACGGCTGGCGCCGCTTCACCCTTCCCGTTTCCGGTACTCAGCGGCTCAGCATCACCGTCTCCGGCGATACTTCCGGCAGCTTCATGCTCGACCAGATAGTCGCCTCGCCTTCGTCCTCTCCCGATACTGCGCCTCCCGAAATAACGCTTTCCGCCTCCGGCGGCGTGCTCTCCGGCAGGATAACCGACAGCGGATACGCCGAGCTTGACAGCTCGCGCATAAGCGTCGCCATAGACGGCGTAGAACTCCCGTTCACCTTCTCGGGGAATGCTCTTTCCGCCTCTCTCCCGCCCGAGGACGGGCGTACGCACCAGGTAAGCGTAACTGCGATCGACATCTTCGGAAATATATGCCGCAAGGCTCTGACCCTTTCCGGAGAGCTTGACCCCCAGCCGTTTTCCGATATGGAAAACCACTGGGCAAAGAGCTACACCAGCTATCTCTGCTCCCTCGGGCTCATTGCCGGAAACGACAGCTCGACAGACCTTTTCTATCGCCCGGATGAGGCGATGACGCGCGAGGATTTCTCCGTTATCATAGCCGGCTGGCTCGCCGTCGATCTTGATAAATACGCGGATACCGTCCTTCCCTTTGCAGACAATGATTCCATCTCGCCCGCCGCGCTGCCGGCCGTAAAAGCCGTCTGCGCTCTCGGCATTCTCAAGGGGCTCGATAACGACGGCGTTCTGTATTTCGATCCCTCCGGCGCGCTGACCCGTGCGCAGGCAATGACGATAATCGGCCGCTGCCAGCCGCGCGGCTTCCCCGAGAATCTCTCGGTATTCTCCGATGCTTCTTCCGTCCCGGGCTGGGCGGCACAGTATGTGGCCTCTCTGGTATCGCAGGGCGTAGTTAACGGCTTTGAGGACGGCACCGTCCGCCCGGGCGGCAATGTTACCCGCGCGGAGGCGGCAAAGATGATAGCCGCCATCATATGATTTTCAATGAATTAAAGACCGCTGCAGAGCAGCGGTCTTTAATTTTATAAAACATCATTCTCCTATATACAAATACTGTAATTTGTAATAGAATAAGGCCAGCAACAAACGGAGGTGCTTTCATGTTCCAGTGGGCTCCCATAAGCGAAAACATCAAGGGCCTTATGGCCAAGCGCGAGGCCTCGGATAAAGCCGGCGGCCACAGCGTGATTCTCGATTCCGAGAGAACGAAAATATATACCGACTATTACAAGGCTCACGAGGCCGAGACTACCATAACCAAGCGCGCCAACTGCCTGCTCGACTGGGCGAAAAAACGCACCATCTGGATAGATGACGACGATATCTTCGCCGGCAGCGTCGGCAGGAGCTACCGTTCGCTTCATATGTACATCGAATGGAGCGCTTCCTGGATAGACAAGCTCGTCAACACCGACGACGAGACCTTCGAGCGCCTATGGAAGAGCGGCAACTCCCAAGCGCGGCTGACCGACGAGGACAGGCAGAACTTCCGCGAAGCCGCCGAATACTGGAAGGACCGCTCCATCTCCGCCCGCATGGGCGCGAATATCCCGCCCGAGTTTCGCAGTATAGCCCTGGACGGAGTGACAGATTTCTATACGAGATCGGACGTTCTCTCCGACCTTCCGATGGGGCACTTCGTTGCCAACCACGAAAAAGCGATAAAGGTCGGCTTCGGCGAGATACGCCGTCAGGCTCAGGAAAAGATGAGCGAGATGCGCGGCCGCGTCTTCGGAGCGGACGCGAAGAAATATACCTTCTACAGAGCCGTTTCCATAGTCTGCGACGCCGCGATAACCCTCTCAAAGCGTTATGCCGCTCTCGCGGCCGAGAAGGCCGAAAAGAGCAAAGGCGCGCTGCGTGAAAAATATCTCAAAATGGCAGACTCCCTCAACTGGATAATGGAGAATCCCGCCCGAAATACCTGGGAAGCTCTGGAGACCATACTTCTCTATCAAATACTCATGATAACGGACGCCCAGCAGCATTCCCTTTCTCTCGGGCGCATAGATCAGTACGCCGGATATTTCCTCGACGCCGAGCTTGCTTCCGGCGCGCTCACTCAGGAGCAGGCGCAGGAGCTGGCCGACGCGTTCATACTTAAGCTGCAGGACAATATCATCCTCAGCCGCATGCCGGAGGAAGGAAGCGTTCTCTCGCAGCTCTCCTCCGAGAGCCACGGCGGCTATTCCTACGGCACCAACTGGACGCATTACACTGTCGGCGGCAAGAAAAAGGACGGCAGCGACGCCACGAATTCCCTCACCATCTGCCTGCTCGAGTCCGCCGGCCGGCTGAATCTTGCCGACCCGTCGATCTCCTGCCGAACGCACAAAAACACCCCCGACATCGTCTGGACTCTTGCGATAGAATCCTCCAAGAAGGCCGGCGGGATACCGACTCTCGAAAACGACGAAATCATAATTCCCGGTCTGATGAAGCGCGGCATTACTCTTGAAGACGCGAACAATTATTCCATCGTCGGCTGTGTCGAGCCGGTCATCGGCGGCGCGGAATGGTCCGCCTGCGGCTGCACGGGCAAGGAGAGCTTCTTCAACCTGCTCGGCTGCATAGTCCTCGCCGTTAACGGCGGCAAGAATCCCAAGACCGGCTTTGAGTCCGAGCTGAAAAGGCCTCCCCTTTACGAAATGAAGAGCTTCGAGGAATTCAAAGAATCCTTCGCGGCTTATGTGCGCTACAGCCTCGATTGGGTGGTCTCCGGCATGAACTTCTATGAGCTTATGTACGGCGAGCATTTTTGCTCCGTTGCGGCCTCGGCCATGATGGAGGGCTGCATGGAGAGCGGAAAGGACGTCACCTGGGGCGGCGCTAAGTACAATTCCACCGGAATAACCGCCTGCGGCATTGGAAATGTGGCCGATTCGCTCTACGCAATAAAGCATTACTGCTTCGATACCGGGCGCTGGAGCACCAGAGAAATGTACGACGCGCTGCTCAATAACTATGAGGGCTGCGACGAGATGTTCCAGGTCCTTAATCACGAGATGCCGCACTACGGCAACAACGAGCCCGAGGTCGACGATCTTGCCGGCTGGGCAATGAGCGTCTTTGCCGATTATCTCAACGACGAAGTTCAGGGCGTACGCGGGAACTGGCGCGGAGGGACGTATACCATGACGGTCCACCTCGACTACGGCAGGCGCACCGGCGCCACGCCGGACGGCCGCCGCAGCGGCGATGCGATGGCAGACGCCATCTCCCCCCGCCAGGGCTACGACAGGCACGGCCCGACGGCCTACCTATCCAGCGCGATGAAGCTGCCGCACGTGAACATGATGAACGGCGACCAGCTCAACATCCGCTTCTCGCCCGCGGTAGTAAAGAACGAAGAGGGCACGCGCAAGATGCGTGATCTCTTCCAGGCCTATTTCAACGGCGGCGGCATGCAGGTACAGTTCAACGTAGTCGGCGAAGAAACTCTCAGAAAGGCGCAGGAAACCCCGAGCGACTACCGCAGCCTGATAGTGCGCATAGCGGGCTTCTCGGTATACTTCGTCGATATGCCGAGGATAATGCAGGACGATTTCATAAGCAGAACGGAACAAACAGAGATATAAAACCGTTTTCAAGGCATAAAGAACCGCCTGAAGGAGATCCTTCAGGCGGTTCTTTTGAATCGGTTTTCAGTTTTTCTGCATGGGCTTCTGAGTCTTCTTTATGACTACGAGCACCGCTACGGTAAGAACGGCGCCTATAAGGATGCAGACAGGAGCGTTCTTTATGAGACCGGCGAGTATGTAGTTCACGAAGCATACCGCGCCGACTGTAGCTGCGTACGGCAGCTGGGTGGAAACATGGTTCACGTGATTGGACTGCGCGCCGGCGGAGGCCATGATCGTGGTATCGGATATCGGGGAGCAGTGGTCGCCGAAAACGGCGCCGGCGAGGCAGGCCGCAACGCCGATATAGAACAGAGTGCTCGTCGGATCGAACATGAAGGTGACTATCGGGATAAGTATGCCGAAGGTGCCCCAGCTCGTGCCGGTGGAGAAACTCAGCACGCAGGCGACGAGGAAGATGATGGCCGGAAGGAAGCTGAAGAGGCCGGCGGCCGCGCCGTTCATGAGGTTGCCGATGAAGAACTTCGCGCCGAGAAGTCCGGTCATGTTCTTAAGGGCAGTGGCAAAGGTAAGGATCGTGATAGCGGGCACCATGGCTATGAAGCCCTGCGGGATGCACTTCATGGAATCCTTGAAGCTGACCACTCTTCTGAGCCAGAAGTAAATGAGCGTGAAGATAAGGGCTATGAGCGAGCCCCAGGGCAGCGCCACAAAAGCGTCGGTGTTGCCGAAGGCCGCTATAAAATGATGATAGTAATCGGGGTCTCCGGCGTCCCAGTAGCCGCCCACGTAGAGCAGGCCGATGAAGCAGGTGACTATGAGTACCACTACCGGGAGAACAAGGTCGATAACTCTGCCGCGCGGGGAGGCCGGAACGTTGGATATCTCCTGGTCAACACGGTCGCCCGTGGTGTAAAGGTCGCCGTTGAGCATGGCGTTCATCTCATGCAGGCGCATCGGGCCGTAATCCAGCTTCATTATGACAAGCGCGAGTATGAACACTACGGAAAGCAGAGAATAGAAGTTCCAGGGGATAGCTCTTACAAAGAGGGCTATACCCTGATCTCCCTCGACAACGCCGGATACGGCGGCCGCCCAGGAGGAGATCGGCGCTATCATGCATATAGGCGCGGCCGTGGCGTCTATGAGATAGGCCAGCTTCGCGCGGGATATTTTCTGCTTATCGGTTATCGGGCGCATAACGCTGCCCACGGTAAGGCAGTTGAAATAGTCGTCTATGAAAATGACTACGCCGAGGATGAACGTGGCTATCATGGCGCCTGCGCGGCTCTTTATGTTCTTTTCAGCCCAGCGGCCGAAAGCGGCGGAGCCGCCCGCGCGGTTTATAAGCGCTACCATTATGCCGAGTATCACGAGGAAGATGAAAATGCCTGCGTTATCCGCTACGGCGCTTACAAGGCCGTCGTTAATTACGGCGTTGAGCGCGCCAACCGGCCCGAAGTTCGAATAAAACAGCGCGCCGAGCAGTATGCCGACGAACAGCGAGGAATAAACTTCCTTCGTTATCAGCGCGAGGACTATTGCCACTATCGGCGGAACGAGCGCCCAGAATTTGAAGGCCATGCGGCTGTCCGATTCGATTATGCCGGTGCCGCCGCAGTCTTCGCATTCGTCGCCGCTTGACAAAGTGCCCGTGCCGTCGCAGTAGGTACACGTCGTATGGCTTGCCGCCGCGCTCTCGCCCTCGCCCTCGGCAAAGGCCGTAGCAGCCAGCATGCCGAATATGACCATCACTACGACGAGGAGAACTATGAGCTTTTTGCTTGCGTGTCTCATACTCTAAAACCCCTTTTAAAAATATTCGGCCATGGCCCCGAAAACGACCATGACCGCACAAAACTTCCCGCCCCTCGGGGCGAAAGCCTTTCGATACATGGCAGCTCTCCACAAGCGTGACAGTCCGCCGGATATTCTCCGACGGCCCGGCCTCCGACAGAACAGGCATTCTGCCGGCGCCTCGGCGGCCTCCCCTTTCGCCCTCCTGCATACCTGACTTTACCCGGAAAGCTACTCTTGTCGGCCGCGCCTCTGACATGACCGTATTTAATTGCTTTGGATTATAACCGTCTGTTCACAGATTGTCAATATATTTCGACTTTTTGCTCCCGGAAACTGTATCTGCCCGTGCGGCTGAGCGCACGGGCAGAACAACGTCAAATATGAGCCGCAGCCTGGAAGGCCTGGTTTACTGCCGTAGAGATCGTGCCGCCGTTTCTCTCGCGGGCGTCTCCTACTATAAACACTTCCGTCTCGGCAGTGCAGTGCCGCAAGGCTTCCACAGTCTCATATCTCGGCCTCATGCCTATCGCGAAGAGAACGGTATCTGCCTCAAATTCTTTCCTTGCCCCGTTTTCATCCGCGCAGATTATGCTGCCGTCTTTTATTTCCGTAAGGCGCATACCGAAATGCGCCGGAATATCATTTCGTCCCACGGCGTGGAAAAGATCGCTCGGGGAATTCATCCTTACCTTCTGGAAAGCATCCTGCTCAGAGGCCATTTCTATTATGAAGACCTCTTTGCCCTGCTCCTTGAAGTCCAGCGCCGCTTCTATGCCGACCGCTCCCGCTCCGATAACGGCTATCTTTTCTCCTGCCGGGACTTTTCCGAGCTCCGCGTCGGGCGCCCAGTGGACGTGACCTTTGTCCGCCCCGGGTATATTCGGAAGTATCGGATCGGCGCCCACGGCAATTATAACGGCGTCATAGCTTTCCTTCTCGAGCAGTTCCTTTGTCGCTTCCGTATTGAGCAGTATCTCAGCTCCGCATTTTTCCGTCTGCCTTATGAGCCAGGCCATATAATCGCGGCAGTCTGCCTTGAACGGCGGAGCGCAGGCCGTTATGAGATTGCCGCCGAGCTCGGCCGCTTTCTCGTAAAGCGTTACGTCATGCCCGCGCTCGCGCAGAGTAAGAGCGGCCTGCATTCCGGCCGGACCGCCGCCGACTACGGCGACTCTCTTTTTCTCCGGCGCCTTCGGCACTCTCCCTTCCGGAAATTCGGAGGCTGTACCGGAAAACGGATTCACGGCGCAGTTGATCGGCCTCGGCCGCCCGAGCCTTTTCGCGCAGGCGTCGCAGCGCAGGCAGGGCCTGCGGTCCTCCGGGCGGTTCTGCGCATATTTCCTCGGCATTTCGGGGTCTGCCATCAGCGGGCGGCACATAGCGACAAAGTCCGCCTGGCCGGAGGCGATTATCTCCTCAGCCATATCGAGGCTCACTATCGAACCGACCGTATCCACCAGAACATTCGGGAACGCCTTTTTTATATCCGCCGCGTAGTGCACGTTGAAGCCCCGCGGCATCATGTAGTTCTGGCACCAGTTGCGGTAGTACTTCATATTGAAGTCGCTGTGGAGCCCCGCAGAGACATTGAAAATGTCCACCTTGTCCTGCAGTATGTCGATAAGGCGGAGGGTCTCGTCAAAATGCATGCCCTCCTCGGCGATCTCATCGGCCGAGATGCGGAACTCTATAACAAAATCCTCCCCGCATTTTCTGCGTATCGCGTCGAGCACCTCTATGGCGAAGCGCGCGCGCTTTTCCGTGCTGCCGCCGTATTCGTCCTTGCGGTGGTTGTAAAGCGGGCTGGTAAACTGCGATATCAAATTGCCGTGGCCGCCGTGAACAAGGCAGATATCCATGCCCGCGCGCTTCATTCTGAGCGCCGCGTCGGCATATTTTTCCACTGTTTCGGCTATTTTCTCATGCGTCATCTCTATCGCGGGTATCGGCTCGCGGCCGAGCCTCGCGGCGCGGGTATACTCCGTGGCCGTTATTATGGGCGAAGAGCTGTAGGGCGCGTGGCCTACGGTCTCAAAGGCAGTATCCTTGCCGTTGTGATTTATTTCAAGGGAGGCGTGCGCGCCGTACTGCGCGGCCATCTCTGCGTATCTTGAAAGCGGGATAATGCAGCGGTCGCCGCTCAGATCGAGCTGGCAGACCTCGTCCTTGCATTCCGTTATGTCTATAGATGAATTTCCCACGTACATTATTGCCGCGCCGCCGCGGGCGAAAAACCTAAACCAATCTACAAACTCATTTGTCACAAGTCCGTCGGGACTGGCGAGATTCGGAGACGGCGGAGCGAGCACTATGCGGTTTTTGAAATCCACTCCTCTTATTTTTATGGGCGCGAAAACGTGCTCATATCTGGACGCCATTTGTATTCTCCCTTCAGCCTTTGTTGTAATACGTTCTTATTATCTCTTCCCACTCGGAGTACTTCCCTGTGTTGAAATGCACTCCGTCCCAAGTATCGCTCTCCGGAAGATAGCCGTCTTCTCCAGCAAGCGGGTCGTAATCGTTCAGATACCAGCATCCCTTTTCCTCGGCCAGTTCATAGAGCACGGCGTTCAGCTTCAGCACGCGCTCGCGCGTGAAATACCCGCTCGATTCAGATTTTGAGCGGCTTACGGGAGTTATGGCCATAATGTATATATCCGCTTTGGGCTCAAGCTCGCGTATAGTGTCCACAAGCTTGCCGTACTGGGCCTTGAAGGCGTCAGCAGCCATCCCGATCTCGTTTATTCCGAGCTCTATATATATCTTGGCGAACTGGTGCTGGGCAAGCGCTTCTATCTGCGTGCAGGGAGTACCGTCGGCAAGAGTGGTGTTCTTATTGTTCAGCACGGTGAAAACCGTTGCGCTCGTTCCCGAGAAGTAGTTCATAGTTTTGAGCTTTGAATAAAGCCTGAGACCTTCAACAAGCGAATTGCCCACTATTGCGGCATTGGAAAAATAGTTGTCCCCGGCCCTTGCCTGCTTTGTGAGCACCGGCGGAACGGGCTTCGGTAGCTCCTTGAGAGTGAACTCTCTGCGCTGCGAAGGATCGGCAAGCCTCGTTACGATTGCAGCCACGGCAGAACGCTCTATCGGCGCTTCTGGAGTAAATGTGCCGTATTCGTCGTTGCCCGTAAGGACGCCCGCCCGGTAAAGCAAATATATCTCTTTTGCGCTCGTTTCGCCCGTGCGCACATCCGGGACGGCGCCGTCGGCCACGGCGTTTATTTCCTGCAGGGCTTCCGCCGGGAGCGCCTTGGCCATCATTGCGGCGAACTGCCGGCGCGTAGCAGCAGCGTTATAATTATCATATCTGCCGTAGACTATGCCCTTTTCCAGGCAGTAGTCCGAATACACCTCGTACCAGGGGCTTCCCTGCTCAAAATCCGCAGAGCCCTCTTCATATATTCTGCGCACTCTCGCCGCAAGAGCGAGCGCTTCGGCTATAGTTATATTGCTGTGCGGGGCAAAGGTTCCGTCGTCATTGCCGCTCATGAGGCCAAGCTCATAAGCCCCGGCCACGGAGCCGCTGAACCAGTCGCTCTCCGAAACGTCGGGAAAAACGCCTTCCTGATATTCCCTTCCGCGCGTGAAATTATCCATGCCGCCTGCCGCCAGGCAGATGCCGGCGATACATGCAAATGCAAGAAAAACACAAATTATTCTCTTCATGCTTTACAGCTCCTTTTCAGATATGAATTTTACACCAACGCCGGGGACATGTAAAGCACATTATTTGCTCCGCGCCGCCATATCTCCGATCCTCGGCCCGGAGCGCGGCGCGGATAAAAAAGCTCCCGAAGTTTCCTTCGGGAGCTTTTAATCTCTGTCTTCGCTCAGCCGGCTACACGGGCTATCGCCGTGAGTGTTTTGCCGTCTACCTTTACGGTGATCGTAGCCGTGCCCTTTCCTATGGCGGTTACATTGCCGTTGGCGTCTACAGTGGCCACGGCGTTATTGCTGGAGGAGAAGGTCGGGGTGCCGGTGGCTCCGCTGACCGTTATCTTATAGGCCGTCCAGCCCTTGGAAATATTCAGAGTGAAGTCCGTGCTGCTCAAGGTTATGCCGCCGGTCTCGGCAGAAGGAGCTGTGGAGCCGGCAGGCGCGGAAGCCGTTACGCGGACTATGCACTTTGCTTCTTTTCCGCCCGCCTTGCAGACGATGTTCGTCGTGCCCTTGTCAACCGCAGTGACAACGCCTGTGCTGCTTATTACACAGACCTTCTCATTTTCGGAGGACCATTCCACCTCTGCTCCGGAGTTCGCAGGGAGGACCGTGGCCTTCATCTGCCAGGTCTCGCCGATCTGCGAGAGAGTAAAGTCCGACCTGTTGAGGGTTATGGAAGTCACCGTAGGCGCGGGGGGAGTCGTGGTGCCGGTCTGAGTCTCCGTGCCGGTGCCCGTCTGCGTGCCGGTCTGAGTCTCCGTGCCGGTGCCCGTCTGCGTGCCGGTCTGGGTCTCTGTGCCGGTGCCCGTCTGCGTGCCTTCGGTGTTCGCCGGAGTGCCTTCCGCGGAGCTTACTCCTTCATTCTGCTGCTTTATGATATCCGTGAAGGAGGAATTCGTGTTGTTACCGGTGGTTTCGGTATTTTTATCCTTGTTTTTGCTCTTTCCGCTGAGGCTGGATATGATAACTATTATTACAGTGATTATTATAACCGCAAGTACAACGAGCCCTACTATGAGCTGCCATTTGTTATTGCCGCTCTGGCTGCGCTTGCCGCCCTTGTTCTTCCTGGCGCCGCAATACGGGCACCTTCCGCGAAGGGCGGAATACTTTCTATCGCATCTGCCGCACTTTACCTGACCTATGAGTCCCATACGCACCCTCCGTTCATTTAAGCAGTTTTTCAACTGTGCCTCTTTTTAAAATATACCCTTTTTCTTTTCTTTAGTCAACGCATTTCAGCACATTTCAACAGAATTAATAATAAGTTCACATGAGCTTTGCCGTATGGTAAACCGCCGATACGAAAAGGAACGCCGCCGTTACGTAAATGCATACCTCATAAAGCGGCTCTACCCGAGCGAGCGATATCGCCGTTACCGCGGCTGCAAGCACGCAGGAGATGAGTATAACCGCTCTGCCTCCGCGCATCTCAAAAACAGCCGGCCTGCGCCTGCCGAGCTTCAGCCTGCCGTCCTTTCCGGCTGCAAGCGCCAGAACGGCAAATATCACCGCAAGAACTGCCGTCGCTATCCCCGCAGAAAGAGTCATCATATTATAGTGGCTGTTGTGCGCTTTCATTATCGCGGCTGTTATTATCGCGCCGGCGCACAGAAGAGCGCAAATGAAAAACTCGCGCTGGTACAGCAGCATGAAAATATAGAGGACCATCGCCGCCGGGAAAAGGATGCACAGCAGCTTTGCCGCATCCAATCCGTAATGAGAAAGGAAAAAGCAGCTTGCGGAAAGCAGCAGCATGAGCACAGCGCCTTCGACCAGCCACCTGCCCTGACTCGGCTTTTTCTTTATATAAAAATAGGCGGCAGCTGCGGCCAGCACCAGGAAAAGAGCGGCAAATATCCACTTTATCGTGGCAAACGGCACGCCTATTCCCATTTCTTTGCTTTCATAAAAGCTGCGATATACTATAAGGGCGAAAACCTCGACTACTACCGTAGCCGCGAAGGCCGCCAATACCTTTACAAAAGATTTATCTTCCTTTTCTTTACTCTTTTTCTTCTTTTTAATATACCCCGTCGGCATGCCTGACCGTACCTCCTGCTGTATATCCATATATGACAAGACGCTGAACAAGCGGCTTTTGTTCCTTTATTTTTGGTATTTTATCAGATTTTTTCCGATCTGGCAACAGGATTTGTCCCAAATCGAATTCTGTGCATAGAATGGAAGCAAAGGCAGGAGGTGATATCATGGATTTTTCCCTGCCCGACAGGGAACACTTCGAAAAAATATGGTCGCGCGTCACTGGCCGGAAATCCGCTCCCTCCCGAGTCGGCTCTCTGCCTGAGCTTGCCGCGGCGGTATTCTGCGACGAAAAGCTATACAAGCGCGCGGCTCTTTCATACCGCCGGCACTCGCGCCTTTTCCGCAACATTGCGGAGCAAAAGCGCCGCCAGCTCGCGGAGCTCCAACTCATGCATTTCCTCGCTTCCGGCGATACCGCGGGCGTTTTCTGCGCAAAACAGGGATCCGCCCTGCCGCCGAGCGTACTGCTTCTGCGCGAGCGCTGCAAAGCCGAAGCCGCTCTGGCCGAGCGATTCGAGCTTGCCTCCGAAAGCGCCGGCAGTGAAAAGGAAAGGGCTGTTTTTTCTCGTCTTGCCCGGCAGACGCAGGGCTTTGCCGAGCTGCTGGCCCGCGAGCTTGCGCTCTTCATGCGCTGAGCTTTTTCCATATAAAAAAGCGAGGGCCCATCCCGCAGGGAAGGGCCCTCGTTTGCCGCTGTCATATGTTGGTTATGAGCAGTATCGCTCCCGATACCACGAGCAGAAGATACGCCACCTTCAGGAAGGTCTTCTGATTCAGCCTGCCTGCCAGCACGCTTCCTATCACTACGGCTCCGAATATCGGTATCAGCGACCATGCCGCCGTTGTGAGTACGGGCCTTGTAAACGAACCGTCTAACGCGTAGCTGACAAGGAGGAGTATATTTACTATCGTCCAGACTCCGCTCAACGTAGCTCTGAACTTTTTCTTCTCCGGTATGGCGCTCACGGCATATATCACGAGAAAGCTGCCTCCCGAGACGAACAGCCCCTGCATTATGCCGGCCGCACAGATGGCCGCCGCCGCAAGCCACTTCGGCATGGGCTTTTCAGAGGGGAAAAACAGCTTCTTCAGGCCGATCAGGATAACTATTATCCCGTATACGACCTGCAGATAGGACATCTTTATATTCTTAAAGAGCCAAAGTCCGGCTACCATGAAAACCAGCATCACGCCGGACATTTTGAAAAGCTCTTTATAATCGATATCCCGCCTGTTTTTAACGGCTATTATCGCCGCGGACAGCCATGCTGCGAGCGTGACCACCGGCTTTGCCGTACTCACGCCGACCACCGCTATGCCGAGAGGCATGGCTATGAGCGGCCCGCCGAAGCCTGTGAGCGACTGGATTATGAATGACACAAGAACTATAAAAAGAAAAAGCACCGCCACTGGAGAACATCCCCCGAACCCTGCTTTGTTTTTTGTTATTATACACTTTTATGCAAGAACTTGCAATAAGCTGTTTTCCCGATATCTCCGAAGGAAGAGATAGGCTTTCCGGCGCATTTCAGGCTGCAAAAAGCTCCTTTTAAAGCAAAACTATGTTTGTGTATTATTGTTATTTTTTTAATATTGTTTTCCTTTTTCATTGACATAATTACTAAAATATAGTAAAGTATAAAAAATTATTCATAATTATTGGAGATGGAGCTATTGACTGACTTCCGCATACTCTCCGTAGGCGATTCTGCCGTTACGGTCGAATTCGGCAACAACATAGATCCCGTTATCAACGCAAAGGTGCATTCTCTTTGCTCTCTTGTAGCAAGCGAAAAAATCTGCGGCGTAACGGATATGATCCCCACCTTCCGCTCTCTGCTTATCTGCTATGACCCGGGGCTTATCCGCTTCAGCGAGCTCTGCAGCGAGATAGAACGTCTGGCCAACGCAGGCCTCAGCGGTAGTATTGCTGCGCCGAGGACTTTTCTTATTTCCGTATGCTACGGCGGCGAATTCGGCGAAGACCTTCCCTACGTTGCCGAACACGCCGGCATTTCCGAGCGTGAGGTGATCCTGCGCCACTGCGCTCCCGATTATCTTATTTACATGCTCGGCTTCCTGCCCGGATTTTCATACCTCGGCGGTATGGATCCTTCACTGGAGACTCCCCGCCTGCCTCAGCCGCGCCAGCTGATACCTGCCGGCTCAGTGGGGATAGGCGGCCGTCAGACAGGCCTGTACCCGCTCGACTCTCCCGGCGGCTGGCGCCTTATCGGCCGCTCGCCCGTGCGCCCCTATGATCCGCGTCGTGAAGAGCCTATACTCTACCGCGCAGGCGACAAGATAAGGTTCGTACCAATAGACGAAAAACGTTACAGAGATATAGAAACGGCCGTGGCCGAGGGCGTTTACGAATGCCCGTATCTGGAAGGAGGCAGTATCCGATGAGCGTTGAGATCCTCCGTCCGGGCATCGTATCCTCCATACAGGACCTTGGCCGCTTCGGCTATCAGGCAAGCGGCTTTGCTCCCACGGGCGCTTTTGATTCAATATCCATGCGCAGGGCAAACGCCCTCGTCGGCAATGATCCCGGCGAAGCGGTAATAGAAATGATGCTGCTCGGGATAACCGCAAAATTCCGCACAGCCTGCGTAATAGCTCTTACCGGCGCGGATATGACCCCGAAGCTCAACGGCTATGCCATTGAAAACGGCGCCGCGATACGAGTCGCCGCGGGAGACGTGCTCGAGCTTTCCGGCACTCTCGGCGGCATGTGCTGCTATCTGGCAGTATCCGGCGGATTCGATATCCCCCTGGTGATGGGCAGCCGCTCCACGGGCATGCGCTTCGGTTTGGGCGGCTTTGAAGGGCGCAAGCTCGCCGCGGGAGACGTTCTAAAGCTCCGCGCTCCCGTACCTGACCTGCCGAATTTTCAGTGCCGCAGGCTGCCGACTCTGCCCGTATTCAGCAAGCACGTGGTTCTGCGCGCCATCCCCGGCCCGCAGGATTATATGTTCCCCGAAAAAGAGGTAAACGCATTCTTCTCTCGCCCGTATTCCGTTACGAACGCGACCGACCGCATGGGCATAAGGCTCGAGGGCGAGCCGATAATACCCACCGGCAAAAGCGACATCATATCCGACGGCACGGTCTTCGGCGCAATACAGGTTCCTACGGGCGGCCAGCCGATCATCCTCATGGCCGACAGGCAGACCACCGGCGGCTACGCGAAAATAGCCACTGTAATAAGCGCCGATCTTCCGCGCGCGGCTCAGATGACACCCGGCTGCACGGTGCGCTTCATGCGCGTTACGGTAGACCAGGCGCAGGATATACTCGCAATCCGCAGAGCCGAGTTTGAGGAGGAGTACCGTCTTATCAACTCCACATATCCCGGCTCCGCCGCTGAAGCTTAAGGAGGCTTTTTATGACAGATTACAGCAGCATATCGCCCGCCGAAGTAAGAGCTCTTATTAGAAAAGAAGAGATAACCTGCAACACCTCAGGAATGTGCGCCGGCTTCGCGCAGGCGAACCTTGTGGTGCTGCCGCGCGAGCTTGCATTTGATTTTCTGCTCTTCGCGCAGAAAAATCCATATTCCTGCCCCGTTCTTGAGGTCTGCGACGGCCGCTTCACCTCCGAAACCGCCGACGGCGCCGACATAGCCAGAGACATCCCCCGCTACAGAGTATATGAGTACGGCGAGATGACAGGCGAATATCTGAACGTAGAGCATCTCTGGCGGGACGATTTTGTAAGCTTCCTCATAGGCTGCTCTTTCTCCTTCGAGGCCGAGCTTCTCGAGGCGGGGATCCCGGTGCGGCATATCGAAGAGGGCAAAAACGTGCCGATGTATATAACGAATATCCCCTGCCGCCCTGCCGGAGTTTTCCACGGAAACACCGTGGTCAGCATGCGTCCGATGACTCCGGAGCAGGCCATCCGCGCCTGCGCGGTGACCGCCGCGATGCCTAGAGTTCACGGCAAGCCCCTGCATCTGGGCGATCCGGAAGCCATAGGCATTAAGGATATATCCAGGCCGGATTTCGGAGATTCGGTTACGATCAGGCCGGGCGAGATACCGGTATTCTGGCCCTGCGGCGTTACTCCCCAGGCGGCGCTTATGGCGGCGAAGCCCCCCTTTGCCATAACTCATGCACCGGGACATATGTTCATAACCGATATCAAAAACTCGGCTCTCAAATACTGACGTGAGGAGATGCATCATATGGCGTTTGTAGACCTCAACAGCGACCTCGGCGAAAGCTTCGGCTCCTATAAGATCGGCGCCGACGAGCTTATAATCCCGCTCGTTTCCTCGGCAAACATAGCCTGCGGCTGGCACGCAGGAGACCCGCTCGTTATGGCAAGATCCGTGGCCCTGGCAAAGCAGTACGGCGCCTCTCTCGGCGCGCATCCCGGCTATCCCGACCTCATGGGCTTCGGCCGCAGGAATATCTCTGCTTCACCTGCCGAGGTGAAAGCCTACATACAGTATCAGGTGGGCGCGCTCTCGGCCTTCTGCAAAGCGGCCGGAGTGAAAATGAACCACGTAAAGCCGCACGGCGCGATGTACAACATGGCCGGCGCTGATATAAAGCTTGCCCGCGCGGTAGTTGAGGCCGTGGCCGAGATAGACGATTCGCTCGTTCTGCTCGCACTCTCCGGCAGCGAAATGATAAACGCCGCCAATGAAAAAGGCCTCAGATGCGCGAGCGAGGTCTTTGCCGACCGCAATTACGAGGAGGACGGTTCTCTCCGCTCCCGCTCGAAGCCCGATTCCACCATCCACGACGAGGACGAATGCATAGCTCGCGTGCTCAGAATGATAAAGGAAGGCAAGCTCAAGGCGATAACCGGCCGCGATATAGACATAAAAGCCGATTCCATATGCGTCCACGGCGATAACCCGCAGGCCCTCGCGTTCGTAAAGCGCATACGCGCCGCCCTTGCCGCTGAGGGCATAGAAATAAGGCCGTTCTGACGGCGATATCACAGGCAGACACCGAAAGGTTTAAACGATACGCAGAAAACCACGAAAGGAGAAAAAACCATATGGCAACAAAAAGCAAGAAATCCTTCGGAGCGCGGCTCAAAGAAGTCGGCCCCGGCGCTCTCGTTGCCGCGGCTTTCATTGGCCCCGGCACAGTTACCTCCTGCTCCACCTCCGGCGCAAGCTACGGCTATACTCTGCTTTGGGCAATGCTTTTCTCGGTCATCTCTGTTATTATAATGCAGACTATGGCCGCCAAGCTCGGCATAGTCAGGCAAATGGGCCTCGGCGAAGCCCTGCGCGAGATATTTAAAAACAAGGCTGTTCGCATTCTGCTCGCCATTCTGGTCATCGCCGCCGTCTTCATAGGCAACGTCGCCTATGAAACGGGCAATGTTTCCGGTGCCGTTTTGGGCATACAGGCAATATCCTCCACTTTCAGCTCCCAGACCTGGAAAATAGTCCTCGCCATAGTCATAGGCTGCGTCGCGCTCGTTCTTCTCGCCAGCGGCAGCTACAAGGGCATCGAGAAGGTGCTCACCGGCCTCGTTGTAATAATGGGTATCATCTTCCTTGTCTGCGCCATATGCTCCAAGCCCGATTGGAGCGCTGTCGTTAAGGGCCTGTTCGTTCCCCGCGTGCCGAAGGTAGACAGAGCATGGATGACTGTCGCCGCGCTCATGGGCACGACGGTCGTCCCCTACAACATCTATCTGCACGCTTCCTCCGCCGCGAAGAAATGGAAGGATCCCGAAACTGACCTCGGCACCTCCATGGTGGACTCCATCATCGCCATCGGCCTCGGCGGGATAATCTCCATGGCCATCATCGTCTGCGCCTCCGCCACCATCCACGTAAACGGCGGCACAATAAAAAGCGGCGCCGATATGGCCAAGGCGCTCACTCCCCTGCTCGGCAGCTGGGCTACGGTGATCTTCGGCATAGGTCTTTTCGCAGCCGGCTTCACCTCTGCCATCACGGCTCCTCTGGCCGCGGCCTTTGCCTCCAGCGGTATCCTCGGCTGGGGCGAGGACATGAAGAAGCTCCGCTTCAAGGTCATATGGTTCATAGTGCTCGTATTCGGAATGGTAGCGGTATGCACTCTCGGCGCCTCCCCCACGGAGATAATACTCTTCGCTCAAGCGGCCAACGCCTTCCTGCTGCCGATAACCGCCATACTGCTTATGGTGGTCTGCAACAACAAAAACGTTATGGGCAAATATAAAAACGGCGTCGTTTTGAACGTGCTTGCAATTATAGTTATTGCTGTATTCATCTTCATAGCCGCGCGCAATATGACCGCGTTCGTCACGAGCGTGAAGGCGTTGTTCTGAGAAACCATCACACACAGCGTGCGCCCGGATACGTCAAACTATCCGGGCGCTTTTTTCCATGGAGGTTATTATGAAGCTCAAACCCCTGAATATCCTTATGCTTACAGTTGCCGGGATCGTTAACGCTTTCGGCATAACGGTGTTCCTCGCGCCGGTACATCTCTATGACTCCGGTATATCCGGTACCTCCATGCTCCTCGGCCAGGTCACTCCGAGTTATCTGCCGCTGTCGATTTTCCTTATCGTCCTGAATGTTCCCATTTTTATTTACGGTCTGAAACGCCAGGGGCTGGATTTCACCGTAAGCGCGATATACACCGTCTTTATCTATTCTATTGCCGCCTTCCTTATTACGGAAGTGCTGCCTGTAGACGTAAAGATCTCCTCTCCCATCGCCGGCACCGATCTTCTTCTCTGCTCCGTCTTCGGCGGTATCATCTCCGGCGCGGGCAGCGGCCTGGCCATTCGCTTCGGCGGCGCGATGGACGGCATTGAAGTAATGGCGGTTATTTTCGCAAAGCGCCTCGGGCTCACCGTCGGCACCTTTGTAATGGGGTATAACCTGCTGCTCTACATCGCCGCCGGCATAGTACTGAAAAGCTGGATCCTTCCGCTCTATTCCATAATGACTTACTACGCCGGACTCAAGACGATAGACCTCATAGTCGAGGGTATAGACCGCTCTAAATGCGCCATTATCGTTACCGAAAGGCCGAAGGAGATCTGCGCCAAGCTCTCCGAAGTCTTCGGCACGGGCATGACGCGCATAGAGGCTGAGGGCGGTTATTCGCACAGGAAAAAGACCGTCGTCTATTTTGTGGTAAACCGCTTTCAGGTAGTCAAGCTGAAGGAGCTTGTGCATTCGCTCGACCCCACGGCCTACATAACCATAAGCGATGTAGCAGACGTTTTTTCCGCCAACCAAAAGTAATGCAAAGCAGCTCCCGCCGGAGAAACCTCCGGCGGGAGCTTTTTTCAATACACGCTTTCAATTATGCTGCCCACGTCCGTGAGCGGGAATCCCTCTATGTCAAGCACTTCCCTGCCGTTTTCCTCGGCGAAGCGGCGTATAGCCCCGGCGTCCGGATGCGAGGAAAGGTCTCCGCAGAAAACGAGCTTTCCGCCCACCGTCCCGCAGGCGCCGCCGATAAAGCCGTATTCATACCCGGGCAGAACGACGTGCCCCGGCGATATGAGCAGCACCTCGGCGCTGCCCTTGAGCGCGCGGGCTATGCCCCTGTCCGCCGTTATCACGGCCGTATCCGAAACCACGGCCGCGGCGCATTTCGCGTAGCCCTGGCGCACGTTCACGAGCCGCAGCGAAAGCTTTTCCGCCGCGGCAAGCAGCTCCGGCGCCGTGCAGTCGAGCCGGTGGATGAAAAGGCCTCCGGCCGCGAGGGCGTTGTATGCAGCGCAGGCAGGATAATCCGTCGGCAGCGGCTTTTTTGCGCGCACGAGCGGCGAGTCAGGAGCATTCCCGAGGCGGCACATCTGCATATCCGCGTGCGCGCCCGTCGCCTCGTCAGCTCCTCCGAAAGGACCGAGCGGCGCCGGGATCACGCCGAGCGAGGATATGAGTGCGGAGAGCTCCGCCGGAGCGTAACCGGCAAAATACGCGCGCGGCGTTTTCGTCTTTTCGCTTTCAGCGCTCACGGGCGCCCCTCCTTTCTGCCTGCTGAAAAGCTCCCGGAAAGATCCGGGAGCTTTCTGTCATTCGGTTTTTGCCGCCTCCAGCTGCTGCCGGGCGATCTCCATATCTCTTTCCCTGTGCTTCTTTCTGCCCACGTTGTAGAGCGGCAGAATGACAAGCGATATAACGCTGCTCACCGCGCCTATGATAAACGCAGTGGTCGGCCTGTCGCTGAGTCTGGTCTGGATAAACGAGAATACCGGCGAGGATACGCCGAGGAACATCAGCGCTATGCCCAGTATCGCGCCGACGTGCTTCGTGCCGAAGGCGTCGGTGGTCATGGCGGCGAAGATGCCGGAAGGGCCGGCATAGCCGAAGAATATGAGCAGCACCGCGACCCAGTAAAGGAAGCCCTGCGCTCCGAATATCATAAGCAGCGAACCGATAAGGATGATAGACGAAAGAGCGAATATCGTCATGGCTCTGCCGGTCTTATCGGACAGTGTAGAGCTCACGAGGCGGCTGACAGAGCTCGCCACGCCCGTAAGCGCAAGCAGTACGGTTCCGGCAGCGTCCGTAAGTCCGCGGTCAACGCCGAGGGACTTTACTATCGGCACCAGCATCATGTAAGAGGCGGGCAGGAAGAACAGCGCGAGCGCAATGCTCCACCACTCGATCGTCTTGACTGCTTCCTTGACGGTATACTGGCGCTGGATCGCGCCGGCTTTTTTCTGCCCCGTAAAGCTCTCTGTAAACTCCTTTGACGGAGTTGTAATGAAAAAGCCGCAGATTATTGCGAGGATCGGGAAGGTAAACGCAAGAATGCGGAAGGCGCCCGGCACGCCCTGCGACGTCGTCAGTGCCTTGATGAGCGGCGCAAGGACGACAGTGGACAGGCCGAAGGAGCACACCGCGATACCTGTGGCAAAGCCTCTGCGGTTCGGGAACCAGCGCTGGATGCAGTTGAGGGCCGCCGAATACACGAAGCCGACGCCCATTCCGGCGAGAACGCCGTAGGTTATGTAGATAGGCCAGGAGGATGCTCCGCTCAAAAGCGAAGTGGTGAAAAGGCCTATGCAGAATATGACGCCGCCTATTATTACAACAAGGCGGGGTCCGATTTTATCGTTGAGTATGCCGCCTATAAGAGTGCCGACCATATAGAAGAATATTATCGCGGAGGATACCAAGGTCACTCCGGAAGCCGACCAGCCGTAATGATCTATCACGGGCTGACGGAACGCGCTCCACAGATAGACGATGCCGATGCAGAACATGGCGACAACGCAGGCTATCACCGCGCTGATCTTAAAGCCGTTTTTTGTTTTCATGAGCTGATGCTCCCTTTCATAATTCTTGACCGTTTCAAGCTGTTTTTAAAAAAAGCACCTTTATTATAATCTTTCTGTCTCCGCCGCGCAAGAGGATATATGAATTTGACGGAGAGTATGAAATAAGGACGAAATCCGGCGGATATCGTCCTTATTCTGGCGGAGAAGGCGGGATTTGAAGCGCCGCAAGCGGCGCTTCGCGCGCAAATGTCCCCACTCGCTCTCGCCGCACCTGCGGCGAAACCGCTCGGGGATGTCAAGGGTTCAAATCCCGGAATAAATAATACAGCCCACCCGGTCGGGTGGGCTGTATTATTGGCGGAGAAGGCGGGATTTGAACCCGCGCTGCGCTCAACACGCACTACTCCCTTAGCAGGGGAGCCCCTTCGGCCTCTTGGGTACTTCTCCAAGCAGCTTCTTTCTGCCGCTCCGGCCTGCGGGATCAATGTGGCGGAGAGAGAGGGATTCGAACCCCCGGCCCTTTCGGGTCACCGGTTTTCAAGACCGGCTCCATAAACCACTCGGACATCTCTCCGTAGCAGTCATGCGGCGCGAGAAGTATATTAGCATATAGATGCGGGTTTGTCAACTGCTTTTCGCCCTCGCCGAAGCACAATGAACATTGACTTTAGCCCTGCTTCGGTTTAAAATAAATGGATATTAAATCTCTTTTAAAGTATACCCAAGCATCTCAAGGAGGAATATTTATGCCTGAACTTCGCATTCACGGACGCGGCGGGCAGGGCGTCGTCACGCTCGCGGAGCTGCTGGCCCGCGTGGCCATGGCCGAAGGGCACTACAGCCAGACGATGCCGTTTTTCGGCGTTGAACGCCGCGGAGCGGCCGTGCGCACCTCCGTGCGCATTTCCGACGAGCCGATAAAGCTGCGCTCACAGTCTGTCGATCCGGATACGCTGGTGCTCATGAGCGCGAACATGCTCCCCTATGCGCTTGCGGACGGCGAGCACGAAAAAGCTTCGTTTGTTGTAAACGCGGCCGATTTTTCCCTCTCCGGACACGACGTCTGGACGGTGGACGCCTCGGCAATAGCCGTGAAGCACTCTCTCGTATTCGGCGGGCAGCCCTATGCCAACGTGCCGATGCTCGGCGCGCTGTGCCGCGTGCTCGGCCTCTCGAAGGAAAAAATGGCCGCCGAGATAGAAAACCAGTGGCCCGGAGCGAAGGCAAGGCCGAATATAGACGCGGCGCTCGAAGCTTACGATACCGTTTCACTAAAGGGAGGCGCAAAATGATGGATAAGAATATTTTCCCGCTCTCCGAGCCCACAAAGGGCGCCGGCGGCAAAACCGGCACCTGGCGGATGCTCCGCCCGGTTTTCAGCGCCGAAAAGTGCGTAGGCTGCCAGCTCTGCTGGATCTTCTGCCCCGACGCCGCGATAGACCGTAATACCAGAGCTATAAATTACGACTACTGCAAGGGCTGCGGCGTTTGCGCGAAGGAATGCCCCGCCGGAGCTATAGTCATGGAAAGCGAGGCGTGATGATGAAAAGAGTTCTCGATACGGGCAACAAGGCCTGCGCGAGCGCCGTCAAGCTCGCCTGCCCGGACGTTATAGCCGCTTACCCCATCACCCCGCAGACCACTATATCCGAAAAGCTGGCTGAGTACGTGGCCGACGGCGAGCTCCCCTCCCGCTACATAGCCGTTGAGTCCGAACACAGCGCCATTTCCGCTGTGGCGGCGGCCTCCGCTGCAGGCGCGAGAGTCTTTACGGCTACCTCCTCGCAGGGCCTGCTTTATATGGACGAGATACTGCACTATGCCGCGGGCGCGAGGCTACCTGTCGTGCTGGCAAACGTGAACCGCGCCGTCAACGCGCCGTGGTGCCTGTATGCCGACCATCAGGATTCCGTCTCCAAGCGCGACACGGGCTGGATGCAGATATACGCCGGAAGCAACCAGGAGATACACGATTTCATTCTTCTCGCCTACCGCGTGGCGGAGGAACTGAGTGTGCCGACAATGGTATGCTACGACGGCTTCATCCTTTCGCACTCCATAGCCCCCTATGAGCAGATAGACGAAGAGACCGCGGCAAGATTCCTGCCTGAATACAAGCCCGCCTGGGCGCTGCACCCCTCCTTCGGGCGGCAGACCTTCGGCGCCGTTTCCGCGGCGAAGGAATACGAGCAGTTCAGGACTGACCTTGCCAAGACGGTAAACTCCGCCGCAGAAACCTTCAAGTTCCGCGGCTGCGAGCTCGACGCGCTCACCGGCCATAACGTCTGCTCCCTTATAGAGCCGTACCGCACCGAGCAGGCTGAGTACTTCGTGCTCTCCATGGGCACTATGGGCGTTGAGGCCGAGGTAGCCGTGGATATGCTGCGCGAGCGCGGCATAAAGGCCGCAAACCTGCGGCTAAAGCTCTTCCGCCCCTTCCCGGGAGAGGAGCTCTCGAAGCTTCTTCCCTCGGGTGCAAAGCTGATAGTTCTCGACCGCAGCTTTGCCTACGGCGCTCAGGGCGGCGCCATTTACTGCGACGCGAGAAGCGCTCTTTACGAAAGAGCTTCCGAAATAACCATAACCGGCCGCACGATAGGCGTGGGCGGCGGCGACCTTTCCGCCTCACTTCTGGCCGACACTGTGGAAGAGATCATAAAGGAGGGCAAATAAGATGGCGATGACTGTAAAAGACCTGCCCGATAACGAATATGTCCTCTCCGGCTCCGCCGCCTGCGGCGGCTGTCCCTCCGCAATGGCGCTGAGGATGGTCGGAAAAGCTCTGGGCGACAACGCCGTTATGATAATGACTCCCTCCTGCGCCGTGGCGAGCATTGGCGTGCTGCCCAATTCCGCTTACGATCTGCCGACGCTGAACATCTGCTTCGCCTCGGCCGGCGCGAGCGCCTCCGCCGTTTCCGCGGCGTACGACAGGCTCATTGAAAAAGGCACGTATACCGGCGAGAAGCCCACAGTCTTCAACTGGGTCGGCGACGGCGGCACCTACGATATCGGCCTGCAGGGCATTTCGGCCGCGGCCGAGCGCGGGGACGATATAATCCACTTCTGCTACAACAACGAGGCGTATTCCAACACGGGCGTCCAGCGCTCCGGCGCAACTCCGCGCTTCGCCTCCACCACCACTACGCCCGACGGCAAGCGCCAGGGCAAAAAGCCGCTGGCCCGCATCATGCTCGAGCATGACGTTCCTTATGTCGCCACGGCTTCGCTCGCATACCCGCTCGACCTTTACGAAAAGGTCAAAAAAGCCAAGGACATCAAAGGCTTCCGCTATATAGAGATACACGCTCCGTGCTACACGGGCTGGAAATTCCCCTCCTCCGATACCGTCTCCGTAGCGAGGCTGGCCGTGCGCTCCGGCGCGTGGCTGCTCTGGGAGGCCGAAAACGGAAAGGTGAAGCTTACCGGGCAGTCCGCCGCTCTTGCCGCCGGCAAGGCAAAGCCTCTGAGCGTTGAGGAATACATCGGCTCGCAGGGGCGCTTTGCGCACGTCATGCGCTCCGAGCACAAGGAAGAAATGCTCGCGCAGCTGCGCGCGGACTTTGACGCAGAGCTTGCCGCGCTGAAAAAACTGGCTGAATAAGAAAGGAACGCTTCTATGGAACGCATCGGCATTTACATTGCGCTCGTCGTGGTAATATACATCACATGGCTTCTCATAGTCTACAGCCGGCTCTCTACTCAGGATTTCAAGATCAGCCGGAGAATGACTACGATGTTAGAGGCCGTAAAGGACGAAGGCCAGTTTCTCACGAATCTTGCCGACGCCATAGACGACTATGATCCCGCAGCGCTTAAAGAAAGCCCCATAAGAGAGCAGATAGAAAACGCCCTCGCCGTTACGGATTCCGACAAGGACTACCCCGGTATCGTTGAGGCGGCAAAGCAGCTTGACAACGCCTGCGACACCCTACAGCGCGTTACCGACGGCGACCCCACCCTTCAGGGCAACAACTCGAGGATACGCTTCGCTTATTCGAAGCTCTGGAGCTTCCGCGGGGATTTCGACATGGCTAAAAGCGGCTTCAACACCCTCATACAAAGCTATAACCGCCGCGTGCGCTTCAAGCTCTATGCGCCAGTTGTAAAGCTCTTCAGATACAAGGAAGTTCAGGGATTCCATATCCCGGAGGTAAAGAAAAGCAGTTCAAAATGAACTGCCGTATACTTAAAGATATGAAGAAGATCAGTATATTCGTTCTTGTAATCGCATTGCTGGCGCTCAGCGCGGGCTGCGTCCGCCTGGCGGGCACAGCGGAAAAAGAGCCGGCGGAGAGTTCTTCCGCACCGGTTTCTGCAGAAGCGGCCGGGCCTGAGGATGAAAAAGCTGAGGCCGCCGAAGAGGCGGGCCCGGTCTCCGCTCCGCAGGAAACCTCTTCACAGCAGACCGCCGCGGAACTGGAAGATCCCTCGGCGCCGCAGAAACCGGCGGTACCTGAAAAGCCGTCCGATACAGAAAAGCCGGCTGAACCCACATCTCCGTCTGAGCCTGAAAAAGCTGCCGGGCCGGAAGAGCCCGAAGCTCCGGAAGAGCCCGAAGCTCCGGAAGAGCCCAATAATCCAGAAGAGCCTCAGCCCGCTGCCGCCTCGACGCCGGAATACATGCTCCTGCAGCTTGGCGCCTCTGGATTATCTCCGGAAGATATCAAAGGCGGCCAGCTTGTAATTGTGGTTTCCTCCGGCAGCGACGCGCAGCTTTGTACGTATCAAAAGAATGCTGAAGGCGTCTGGGAAAGCAGGTTTGAAGAGATCGCTGCCCACGTCGGCAGAAACGGCGTATCCACCGATAAAGTCGAGGGCGACAAGAAGACGCCCGCAGGACTTTTTTTCCTCGGCCATGCCTTCGGCGTGGAGGAAGCCCCCGAGACCGCGCTCGAATACCGCCGCATCACCGGCGAAAGCTACTGGGTAGACGACAGCAGCTCGAAGTACTATAACCAATGGGTGGAGGGCGTCGCCGATAAGGACTGGAACAGCGCGGAGCATCTGGCGGATTATCCCGCGCAGTACGCGCTCGCGGTCGTAATCGAATACAACACCGCGAATACCGTCAAGGGAGCCGGCTCGGCCATCTTCCTGCATTGCGGAAACGGCGCCACGGTCGGCTGCGTTTCCGTATCGCATCAGGATATGCTGTCCCTTCTCGGCTGGCTGAAGCCGGACGAAAAACCGATGATCCTTATCCGGTAAGCTTTCCGGATTCAGCATTGAACAGCGACCAATGAAATATTATAAAACAAGCCGCCCCGGTAATCCGGGGCGGCTTGTTCATTATTAAGGTTTCAGATTACACTATATGCCTTGCCTTGAGGTCCTCAAGCTCTTCCTTGGAAAGGCCGAGCCAGCCGCAGAAGACCTCTTCGTTGCCATGGCCGGCCATGCCGCCGCTGACAGGCTTAAGGTCTCCGCTTTCGGGCATTACGAGCGGTATGGTGGGCGTCCATGATCCGCCGAGATCCTTGCCTGCGGAATCCTTGGCAAGAGGCTCATCCATCCAGCGCATGATATGCTCTCCGCCGCCGGTGAAGGGATCGCGGCAGATATCCGCCGGGCCGTTCACTATGCCGCAGGGCACACGCGCTTCAATAGCGAGCTTCTGCATTATCTCCGGCTTTCTGTGCTTTATGGTCCACTTGCTTATCTCGGCGTCGAGGGCATAGCGGTTTTCATAGCGCAGAGCGGGAGTGGCGTACTTCGGATCGGCAAGCAGGTCCTCGCGGCCCATTACCTTGCAAAGGCTTTCAAACTCCTTGGAGTTCTCATCGGCCGAGCAGGTGATGGCGACGTAGTTGCCCGTAACGTCCTGGCCCTGGCAGGGATAGATGTTCCAGGGGGCGGTGGGCTTGAGGCCGCGGTATGTATTGCCGGCGCGGCGCACCTTGCCGCCGCGTGCGTAATATTCTGCGAAGGACTGGCGGCTCTCGGCTACGACGGCATTCTGCATCGGAGTTTCGAGGAAGCAGCCCTTGCCCGTTACCTTCTTGCGCAGTATGGCGCCGGCGATGAGGGAAGCCGCAACTATGGCAGAGCCGCTGTCGCCCACGTTGATGCCGCAGAGGAGAGGATCGCCGTCTTCAAGACCGCTGAGGAAGGTGCCGCCGCCGGAGCAGCAGGCGACCGGATCGTAGGTTATGCAGTGCTGGAAGCGGCTGCCTCTGGCAAAGCCCTTGAGGGAAACATAAACTATCTCGGGATTTCTTTTCTTGACTTCCTCGTAGGAGAAGCCCATGCGGTCCCACGCGCCAGGGGCGAAATTCTCAAAGAACACGTCCGCCTTCTCAAGCATGGTCCACATGAGGTTTTTGCCCTCTTCGGTCTTGGTATCGAGGGAGATTATTTTTTTGTTGCTGTTGCGAACGACGAAGCCGACTACGCGGTTCATCGGCGCGTTGGAGGGGCGCTCTATATGGATTATGTTGGCGCCGAGCAGGCCGAGTATCTGCGTGCAGACCGGGCCGGATTCCGCCAGAGAGGCGGCAATTATCGTAAGATCGCCATAAATATTATTGGGTTTCATTTATGCTGCCTCCTTTCGCTCAGTTGGAGCCGGCTACTTCGCCGGTAAGTCCAAGTACTTCGGAGAATACCTCCGCGTTCGCATCGCCCGGACGGCCGGGATTTTCGGCCTTGGTCTCTATGTCGTGGAAAACGCCGGGGCAGGCCGGGAGCCACATCTCACCGAGCTCCTCGTCCTCGATCTTCTTGACGAGGCCGATCTCGCGCAGGTCGGGAGCGTTTATAACGTCGTGCGTGGTGAACACGGCGGAGCTTACTATGCGGTTTTTGCCGAGCAGCAGCTCCATGAGGTCGTACTTTTCATACTGGACCGCAAAATCGGCTATTATCTGTTCGAGCTCCTGGCTGTTTTCGGCTCTGTGCTCGAAGGTATCGAACTTCGGATTTTCAAGCAGGTCGTCTCTGCCCATGGCGTGGAACAGGAGCTTGACCATCGGCTCGCCCATGCATCCGATGAGCGCCCAGTCCTCGGGGCCTTCGCCCTTCGTGCGGAACAGGTTCATCGGGACCATATCCGGCACGGTCGGGAAAGCATTGCCCACGCGGGTAACGATATGGTTGATGGAGTATTTCTCAAAAGCGCTGCGGGCGTGAGCGATGACAGCGTCCTGCATTGATACTTCAAGGTACTGGCCCTTGCCGGTATTCTCGCGGTCATACAGAGCTGCGAGTATGCCCGTTGCGGCATAGCCGCAGGCGGAGAGATTGGAAAGCTGCGGGCCGGGCTCTACGGGGATGCCGCCGATATAGCCGGTGAGGTAAGTGGCGGTGCCCATAGCGTCTACCGTGGTGCAGTTCCAGGCCGCGTCCTGCCAGGGGGAGCCCTTGGAATAAGGCTTTATCGCGCAGTAAACTATACGCGGATTCGTCTTCTTAACGTCCTCATAGCCGCATCCGAGGCTTTCCATGAAACCGAAGGCTCTGTTTTCTACTATGACGTCTGCCTTGTCTATCAGCTTGCGCAGCAGCGCCTTGCCTTCCTCTGTCTCGTGATTAACGGTAATGCACTTTTTGTTGAGATTTTCGGCAACAAAGAAGTATGCATCGTCCTTAGCCATATTCCTGGCGGAAGGATGATCGATCCTGATGACGTCAAGACCCATCAGTGAAAGGTATTCGCTGCATATCGGGCCGGCTTCGGCAGTAGTGAAATCAAGTACTCTGAAGCAGCCGAGACCCATGTTTTCCATGCTGTTCGCCCTCCTTATGTCATATTAAAATTCTTTTGAATGAGTGTTATAATTATAATATGGAACCCGGCCGGTGTAAAGAGCGAATCCATATCTATTTCTTCTTAATCAATAAACAAACGCTATAATATCCGGCCGTGCAATATTCTTATTGAAAAAAGCATGTAACGTGGTGTAAAATGGAAAAGCAGGAAAGCGAGGCGAAAAGCATGGCAAAGGATACAAGAAACGATTTCTCGGTAGGAAGCATACCGAAGTATCTCGTAAAACTCGCCCTGCCCATGATGGCCGCCGAGCTCATAAATGCGCTTTACAGCGTGGTCGATAAAATGTACATCGGCCGCATAGAGGGCGTGGGCACCCAGGCGCTCACCGGCCTCGGCATCTGCTTCCCGATCATAATGATCATCGCCGCCTTCACCTCCCTTTTCGGCCAGGGCGGCGCGCCGCAGTGCTCCATAGAGCGCGGCCGCGGCAACGACGAAAAGGCCGAGCGGATAATGGGCACCTCCTTCACTCTGCTCGTATCCACCGGCATAATCCTTACGATCCTGTGCCTTATATTCAAGAAGCCCGTGCTCTATGCCTTCGGCGCAAGCGACGCCTCCTGGAAATACGCAAACGAATACATCACCATCTACTGCATGGGCAGCATTTTCGTAATGATCTCCGTGGGCATGAACGCTTTTATAAACGCCCAGGGCTTTGCGCGCATAGGCCTGTTTACCGTGGCAATAGGCGCCATACTCAACATAGCGCTCGATCCGCTGTTTATTTTCAAATTCGGGCTCGGCATAAAGGGCGCCGCCTGGGCAACGGTCATATCTCAGTTTATTTCCGCGGCATGGGCGCTTCAATTTCTCTGCAGCAAAAAGAGCATACTGCGCCTGAAGCTTTCCATGCTCAAGCCGGACTGGGGCATAGCCGTAAAGGTAGTCTCGCTCGGCGTCTCCACCTTCTGCTTCAGCATAACAAACAGCCTCATTTCCGCCATATCCAACTCTGCCGTCCGCCGCCTCGGAGGGGACAGCTACGTCGCCTGCATGACGGTAATAAGCTCCGTCCGCCAGATATTCATGATGCCGCTGCAGGGCTTTTCCAACGCCTCGCGGCCGATCATCGGCTACAACTACGGCGCGCGAAAGTACCGCCGCGTGCGCACGACCATCTCCTGGTCGAGCGCGCTGTGCATAACCGTAGGCATAGTCATGTGGGCTCTTATAGAGCTTTTCCCGCGCTCGATAATGCAGATATTTTCCAACGACGCCGCGCTCATAGAGCTCGGCGTAAAGCCCGTGCGCATCTACTTCCTGCTCAACGTATTCATAGCCCTCCAGCTCTGCGGGCAGGTTGTCTTCGTCGGCCTAAACAAGCCGCGCTACGCCATCTTTTTCTCACTGCTGAGAAAGGTGGTAATAGTGCTGCCGCTGATATTCATTCTCCCGAATCTTTTCGGTCTCGGCGTTTTCGGCGTATTCTGGTCGGAGCCGATATCCGACGTTCTCGGCGGCTCGGCCTGCTTTATTACAATGCTTCTCACCGTCTGGCGAAGGATGACAACAGACGAGGAGCTGCCGGCTTCTCCGCCTGCCGAAAGTTAAGCGGCATCTTTACGAAGTTCAAAAAGCGCCTTTCCCGGAAAACGGGAAAGGCGCTTTTTTCGTCCTTCATTTAAGCTCCTCCGGAGCAAACTCGTATATATTACCGCAGTAGTCGCATACGGCCTCCACGGGCTTTCCCTCCGCTATCCACTGCGATATCTCCTCGCGGTCGAGCGAGCGGATCGTGGCGAGCATTTTCTCGCGCGAGCAGCCGCAATGGAACTTCACTTCCGCCGGCTCGAAAAACTCCGGCTCCATCCCATCAAAAATGCGCTCGAGTATATCCTTCGGCTCAAGCCCCTCGTCGAGCATCGCCGTTACGGAGCTTATGCCGCGCACGCGCTCATCGAGCTTTTCGGCCGTATCGTCCCCACAGCCGGGCATAAGCTGGACTATGAAGCCTCCCGCACGGCGCACGGTGTTGTTTTTGTTCATCAGCACTCCGAGGCCGACCGCGCTCGGCGTCTGCTCCGAGACCGTGAAATAATACGCGAGGTCCTCCGCTATCTCGCCCGAAACCAGCTCACAGGTGCCCGTGAACGGCGCCTTGAGCGCAAGCTCGCGCGTTACCGAAAGCGTCCCCGCACCTATCACCTCGCGCACGGGCAGCTTTCCGTCATCCCGCGGCGGAGCATATGCGTCCGGCACGGCGGCGCAGCCCTTCACGCAGCCCTTTGAATCTGCTATTGCCGTAAGCGAACCGACCGGCCCGTCGCCTTTTATGCGGAGGGTCAGCACGTCTCCCTCCGATTTCATCATGCTGCCCATCATACCGGCTGCAGTAAGCAGCCTTCCGAGCGCAGCGGTGACCGCCGGCGAGGTGTTGTGCCTCATTCTCGCCTCCTCCACCGTTTCGGTAGTCGAGGCGGCAAAGCCGCGTATGAGCCCTCCGCCGGCGAGGCATCTTACTATATGATCCATTTCCGTTTCCCTCTTTGCTTCGTATCAGCCTTCCATGTATTTATCAAGGAAAGCGAACACCGCCGTAAAATATTCTTCCGTTTTATACCCATGGGAATTGCCGTGTCCGGCCCCTTCTACTATGAGCAGCTCCTTTTCGGTGGGGCAGGCGTCATACAGCTCGTACACCATGCTCGTGCGCACGAAATTATCCTCTGAGCCGTGTATGAACATGATCGGGACCTGCGCCTTTTTAACCTGCCTGATAGCCGAAGCCTCTTTGAAGTTGTAACCCACTCGCAGATCAGATATGCCGCTCGAAACGTTAAGCACCGGAAAGGCCGGCAGCTTGAATAAGTACTTCAGCTCATCCTTGAAGATATCCCAGACCGAAGTATACCCGCAGTCTTCCACTATGGCCTTTACGTTTTCCGGCAGCTTTTCGCCCGCCGTCATCATCACGGTGGCCCCGCCCATGGATATGCCGTGCAGCACTATCTGCGCCTGCGGGTCCTTCTGCAGAACAAGCTCTATCCAAAGCAGCATATCCTTCCTGTCGAGCCAGCCCATTCCGATATATTTCCCCTCGCTCTCACCGTATGCCCGAAGATCCGGCATGAGCGCGTTATATCCCCTTAACCCGTAATGCGAGGCCATGGGCATAAGCTGCATCCTGTTTCCCCCGTAGCCATGCGCGGCAATGAGCCATTTATGGGAATTCTCATCGGTTATTATCATGGAGGCGCAAAGCCGCAGGCCGTCGTCAGAGATAATCTGCACAGGCTCCACCTTTGAAGCCTCGAGCCATTTTTCCGCCTGCGCTATCTGGATCTGCCAGCTCTCCTGAATGCTCTGCTGCTCCGCAGCCGAGAGAGTGGACTCCGGCATTACGTCCACGTCCTGGTTATCCATGGCCCCGCGGGCAAGCGCAAAGTTAACGAGCATATTCCCCGTCACTACCAGGGCGGCAAGTATCAGCACGATCAGCGCCGCGGCGGCAATTATTATTATCTTTTTAGTCCTTGTTTTCATTGTTTCTCTCCTCTGCCGGGGAAAATGGTATGCGCTCTCCTTCTGCCTTTATCATATAGGATAAAACGATTTGAAGAGATTGTCAAATTTCTCCGGCGGGGCGCGGCCCTGCCCGCGGACAAGTGCTCTCAGAGCGGGGAAACAAAGGCTTTCATTTTAAATCTCTATATGCTATAATCAATAATAATTATACAGCGATAAACGGGGGCCTTATCTTGAAAAACGCAAAACGCATAGTTATAAAGGTCGGTACTTCCACTATAACTCACGAGTCCGGCTCGCCCGATCTGCGGCATATCGAGGGCCTTGTAAGGGTGCTCGCGGATCTTCACGGCGAGGACTATGAGATAATCCTTGTGTCCTCCGGCGCCATAGCCGTAGGCTCTGAAAAGCTGCGCATGGCGGAATACCCGAAAGAGCTGCGCTTCAAGCAGGCGGCCGCCGCGGTAGGCCAGTGCCATATAATGCATATTTATGACAAGCTCTTCTCGGAATACGGCTGCTCTGTGGCTCAGATCCTGCTCACCGGCGACGATGTGGACGATCCCGTGCGCGCGGATCACCTTTCAAACACGTTTACGGCGCTTCTCGATATGGGCGTTATACCGGTCGTAAACGAAAACGACTCCGTATCCTCCGCCGAGATAGAAACCGGCCACAACAAGGTCCTCGGCGATAACGATACTCTTTCCGCTATAGTGGCAAAGCTCTGCCGCGCTGATCTGCTGATACTCCTAAGCGATATAGACGGCCTCTATGACTCTGACCCACGCACAGACCCGGAGGCAACTCTCATACCGCTCGTCTATGAGCTCACGCCGCAGATACTAAAAATGGCCGGCGGCTCCGGCACCTGGCGCGGCACAGGCGGCATGGCCACAAAGCTTTCCGCCGCGCAGATAGCCATGCAGAGCGGTTTCGACATGGTGATAACCAACGGCAGCAATACAGAGAATATATACGGCATAGTACAGCGCCAGAATATAGGCACGCGATTTCTCGCCTCGCGCGAGGCAAAGGAGTGAGCTTTAAAATGACCCTTCAGCAGCAGGGGGCGGCCGCGAAGGCCGCCGCGAGGATGCTTGCGGCCGCAGATACCGCACAAAAGAACAGGGCGCTCGAGGCAATAGCGCGCTCGCTTACCGAGCGCAGCGGCGAGTGGCTTGCAGCGAACTCGGAAGACGTCGCCGCGGCGCGCGCGGCCGGCATGCGCGAAGCCATGCTCGACCGCCTGACGCTTACTCCCGAGCGCATAGCCGGCATAGCTGAGGGCGTGCGCCAGGTGATCGCTCTGCCCGATCCCATAGGCCGCTCCGATAAAACGGAGACCCGCCCTAACGGCCTCGTGCTCACGCGCATGCGCGTGCCCCTCGGCGTCATCGCCATAATCTTCGAGGCCCGCCCGAACGTCACGGTCGACGCCGCGGCCCTCTGCCTCAAATCGGGCAACACCTGCATACTCCGCGGCGGCAAGGAAGCCATCCGTTCAAATCTTGCGGCAGAAAAGATAATGCGCGAGGCGCTCGCTTCCGCGGGGCTCCCGGAGGACTGCGTCTGCCTGGTTCACGATACGAGCCGCGATACGGCAAACGAGCTCATGCATCTGGATAAATATGTAGACGTTCTCATCCCCCGCGGCGGCGCCGGCCTTATCCGCGCCGTTGCCAGCCAGGCGAGCGTGCCCGTCATACGCACGGGCGAGGGCGTCTGCCACATTTACGTAGACGAGAGCGCCGATCTCGATATGGCCGCGAAAATACTCTATAACGCCAAGTGTTCACGTCCCTCCGTCTGCAACGCCGTGGAATGTCTGCTTGTCCACGAAAAGATCGCGGAGGAGTTCTTCAAAAAGGCCGTTCCCCTGCTCGATAAAAACAGCGTAGAGCTCCGGGCTGACGAAAAAAGCCTGGCTCTTCTCGGCGCGCGAGCCGTCCCCGCCTCCGAGAGCGACTGGGACGCGGAGTACGACGACTATATCCTCGCCGTGCGCACCGTCGGCGGGCTCGATGAGGCGATAGATTTTATCAGCGAGCACAGCAGCGGCCATTCGGAATGTATAATAACGGAAAGCTACAGCGCCTCGCAGCGTTTTCTGAGCAAAATAGACGCCGCAGCCGTTTACGTAAACGCCTCCACCCGCTTTACCGACGGAGGCGAGTTCGGCCTCGGGGCGGAGATAGGCATATCCACCCAGAAGCTCCACGCCCGCGGCCCCATGGGGCTGGAGGAGTTAACGAGCTGCAAATATATAGTCCGCGGCTCCGGTCAGATAAGATAAAGCGCAAACATATTTTTTAAAGAAACCCGCAGGTTATAAGCCTGCGGGCTTTTTATTGCCGGGCTGCGCCGTCAGGCTATGCCGAGCCGCGAGAAAAACCTCTCTCGCAGCTCATCCTGCGCCCTGTTGAAGCGCCCCAGAAGCAGGACTTCATCCGCCCTCGAGAGCAGATTCACTCTCTCCTCGCAGGTAAACTGTATCCCGTATCCCCGCCGCGCAAGTATATCCACAGACTCGCGGCAGTAGCTGCCGTATGGGTAGACAAAGGCGACAGGCTCGCCGCCGAGGAAGCTCGAAAACCGCTCGCGGAACTTATCGTCGTCCGTGGAGAGTACCTTTTCGTAGTCAGCTTCGTTCTCCCAGCGTTTTTTGGCGCAGCCTCGGCGTGTCTGCAGCGAATGCATGGCGTAGGTGTGGCAGGCCGCCTCGGCGCAGCCGGAGGAAACAGTCTCCGCGATCTTCTCCCAGGACATATAGGCATAGCGGGCGTCCGTGTCGCCGTTTTGAGTGTATTCGTCGGCATACTGCCCCACTATAGCCGTCACCGCGCACATGCCGTGCTCTTCAAGCGCGGGCAGAGCGTATTCAGCAAAGCTCAGCTGCCCGTCGTCAAAAGTGAGCATGACGCATTTTTCGGGAAGCTCGGCCTCACCCTTTTTCCAGAGAAGCAGCTGCTCGAGGCTTACAGTTTCATATCCGAGCAAATCGAGATATTCCAGATCCTTCCGGAACGTTTCCTCCGAAACGACGTATTTCCCGCATCTGCTCTCGTCTTCGCTTATATGGTGATACATCACTACCGGAAGCTTTGGCCCCTCTTCTTCGCCTGCCTTTGCTTTCTTTTCCGCGCGCACCGGCGCGCACAGCGCAAGAAGCAAAGCGGCACAAACGGCAAGAGTGCAAATTTTGCGCAAAAAAATCACCCCCGCTCGGATTTTGCCGCAGCCTGGGGTGATATATTCGCTCTTTTTCATTCCTGTTTTAGATAAAAAGCCCTGTTATAAACGCCGCCGCGCAGGCCGCGAGCGCAACGAGTATGAGCGAGCATTTTTTATAAGCCATCACGCCCGCCACTATGAAGCCTGCAAGCGCGCTGTAAACATTTCCTGTGGAATAAAATATTCCCGGTATAGTCATAGCTCCGAGCACGGTATACGGAACGTAAAAGACGAACGAGCGGGCAAAGCGGCTTTTTATCTTTCTTCTGAAGAGAACGAAGGGCGCCATGCGTATTACGTAAGTGGTGAGCGCCATGAGGAGGATGTATATAAGCACTCCCTTATGTATCGTCATTTTCTTCCTCCTCTCCCGCCGGCATGAGCCATGCCAGAAGCAGCGAGGCGACCACCGCGCAGATGATTATGGAGAAGCCGCCCGAGATGAAAGATAAAAACGGCAAATAATGTATCGCGCAGCTGAGCGCCGCGGCAATTAAAACGGCCAGCAGCACTCCCCTGCTCTCTTTTGCCGCAGGCACAACTATGGCAACGAACATTGCGTATATGGCTATGCCGAGCGCCGCCGTTACCGGAGGCGGGAGTATCTGCCCCGCCACAGCGCCGAGCAGCGTGCCGAGGGCCCAGCCGATATACGGCGTGGTCATAAGGCCGTACATATATCGCGGAGTAAGGTCTTTTTCCTTCGAAGCCGCAACTCCGAATATTTCGTCAGTTATCCCGAAGGAGGCGGCAAACCTGTTCGGCATGGAAAAGCCATCGGCAAGCTTCTGCGTAAGGGCAATTCCCATAAGCGCATAGCGCAGGTTTATTATGAGCTGAGCGAGGATCATCTCTATATATGCCCCGCCGGCTGCTATCACCGATACTCCGGCCACCTGTCCGGCCGAGGTAAGGCAGGTCATGGAAATAAGAATTGTTTCCGCCGCAGTGAGGCCCGAAGCGACGGAGGTTATGCCGAAGCCGAAGGAAACGGAAAGATAACCCAGCGCTATGGGTATCCCGTCCTTCAACCCCTGCAGATATCCGTATCCCGGCCTGCTTTTTCTCATTTCTGCGCGTCCTTTCCTTTCATAAGCCTTCCGGCGGCAATAAAAAATGCCATCCCGGGAGCTCCGGAAGATGACATCCGTTACCAGTTTCGCTCTACATTTTATTGCAATTATCCTATCTCGTCAATACATGTTTTGTGCATAGTGCGGATATTTGGGCAAAACTTCTTGCGAAAACCGCTTGACATGATGCCGCAGTTTCATTATAATAAATCCGTGATGCGAGGATTGTGTTGCGGCGGGAGCCGCCGCCGCGCATACAAAATTACATAGTCCTTGAAAGGAGTTCTCTTTTATGGCTAAATTGAAAGAAAAGCTGCCGACCATCATCACTCTTGTACTTGTTTTTGCCGGCATCGTTGTCCTGTTCTTCGCGCTTCGCAACAGGAACCTCGATCAGCTTGCTATCGCGCTGGCTCTCCTCTTCTGCGCTATCGTTCCCGGCGTCACCAACGGCCTCGAGTTTGCTTTCTCGTGGAATAAAGCCGTTCATGCCATTCTTGCCGTCCTCGGCATAATCGCCATCTTCTTCGGCTGGCGTTCCGGTATGTGGTATCTCATGATCGTCGGCGTAGTTCTTGTAGTAGGCGGCAATCTCGTCGGCAGGCTCATCAAGGATCCCGTTCGTGTGGATGCCTGGCAGCACTACTTCGACTGAGTCTTTTATCTTTAAAATATCTTTTCCGGAGAGCTCATAAATATGAGCTCTCCGCTTTTTTTACAATAAAGAAAGAAGAGCGCGGCTTGCCGCGCTCTTCTTTCTTTGTGAAGGCAATATATCAGCCGAGGGCCTCGATTATTGCGGGGATCACTTTGTAGAGATCTCCTACGATGCCATAATCGGCGACTTCGAAAATCGGTGCGTCTTCGTTGGTATTTATAGCCACTATGTAGCCGGAGTTCTGCATGCCGGCAAGGTGCTGGATGGCGCCGGAGATGCCGCAGGCGATATAGAGCTTGGGCTTTACGGTGGTGCCAGTCTGGCCGACCTGATGGCTGTGGTCTATCCAGCCGGAGTCGACAGCCGCGCGGGAGGCTCCGACAACGCCGCCGAGCTTATCGGCAAGAGCCTTTATCGTCTCAAAACCCTCGGGGCCGCCGAGACCGGCGCCGCCGGAAACGATGATATCGGCGTCCGTAAGGGAGACAACTTCGCCTATGTTCTTTACCACTTCGTGGATGACCTGGCGTATATCGCCCTTCTTGAACTTTGCTTCGAGCTTTATCAGCTCGCCCTTGCGGCCGGGAACAGGCTCAAGCTTCGCCATAACGCCGGGGCGGACCGTGGACATCTGCGGGCGATGATCCGGGCATGCAATGGTGGCCATGAGATTGCCGCCGAAGGCCGGACGGGTCTGCATGAGCTTTTTGTCCTCGGGATCTATCGCGAGGCCGGTGCAGTCAGCCGTGAGGCCGGTGCCGCACTTGACAGCAAGCGAGGGGCCGAGGTCGCGGCCGATGTGTGTGGCGCCGAGAAGGACAACCTCGGGCTTATACTTGAGTATCGCGTGATAGATGACCTTAGTGTAACCGTCGGTCGTATAATTGGCAAGCTCGGGAGCGTCGGCATAGTACACCTTGTCCGCTCCGTACTCAAAGAGCTTATCCGTGAGTCCCTCAATGTTTTCACCGCAGAGTACGGCGGAAAGCTCGCAGCCGATGGCATCCGCCAGGCGGCGGCCTTCGCCGAGCAGCTCGAGAGAAACGTTCATCAGCTCGCCGCTGCGCTGCTCCGCGAAGACCCATACTCCGTGGAACATGCTGATATCCACCTTGTGGACGGTTTCCTGAATGTTTTCAATCGCACCAAAGGGGCAGTTTTCTGCGCAGACTCCGCAGCTCGTGCAGCCCATGCCGATAACGGCGAGCTTGCCTTCCATGGTAATGGCGTCAAACGGGCAGTTCTTTGCGCACAGACCGCAGCCCTTGCACTTTTCATTTATGATCTTAACAGACATTTTTTCTTCCTCCCCGTCAGATAATGTGCTTCTCGTTCAAACGGCCGACGAGAGCCTTGGCCATTTCGTCGACTGTGCCGGAAAGCATTTCGCCCTTGCCCTTTGGAGGCGGTGTGAAGCTCTTGAGGACCTTCGTCGGTGATGCGGTCAGGCCGCACTGCTCGGGAGCAAGCTCAACATCATTCTCATCCCACACGGTTATCGGAGAATCCTCACAGGCGTGGATAATGCCGGCAACGGACATGTATCTCGGCTCGTTAAGCTCCTTTACGCAGGTGAGTACGGCGGGCGTGGGCACTTCCACTACCTCGTAGCCGTCCTCAAGCTGGCGCTCTACGATTACGGAGCCTTCCTTAAGCTCGCGGACCTTCTGCACGTAAGTTACTACCGGGAGACCAAGCCTCTGACCCATCTGCGGGCCGACCTGAGCGGTATCGCCGTCGATAGCCTGGCGTCCGGAAAAGATGATGTCATAATCGCCTATCTTTTTAATTCCTGCAGCCAGAGTCGTGGAGGTCGCGCAGGTATCAGCGCCTCCGAAAGCGCGGCTGGAGAGAAGATAAGCGTCGTCCGCGCCCATGGCTATGCACTCGCGGAGCATATACATCGCCTGAGGCGGGCCCATGGAAATAACGCTGACTGTAGTGCCGGGGTTTGCGTCCTTGACCGTGAGCGCGGCTTCAAGAGCGTTTGCGTCGTCAGGGTTGAGGATGGACGGCACGCCGTCGCGGATGAGGGTATTCTTTACGGGATCTATCTTTACTTCGTTTGTATCAGGCACCTGCTTGGCGCATACGATTATTTTCATTTTTTTGCCCTCCCTTACTTCAGCAGGTTGCCGCTTACGACTATCTGCTGTACCTGAGATGTGCCCTCGAACAGGGCGTTGACTCTGGCGTCGCGGAAGAGCCTTTCAATGCGGTAATCCTTTATGTAGCCGTAGCCGCCGTGGATCTGCATGGCCTTTGTGGCTATGTGGTTAACGGCCTCGGCGCAGTAGAGCTTTGCCATGGAGCAGTACATGCCTGCATCGCTTGCACCGGTATCCTTATACTGGGCTGCGTGATAGAGAAGCTGGCGGCCGGCTTCGAGCTCGGTGGCCATATCGGCGAGCATGAAGCTTATGCCCTGGAAATCGGCTATGCGGCGGCCGAACTGCTTTCTTTCCTTGGCGTACTTTGTAGCCTCCTCAAGGCAGGCCTGGGCTACGCCTATGGACTGCGCGGAAACGCCGAGACGGCCGTAATCGAGGGTCTTCATGGCGTTTATGAAGCCTCTGTCCTGCTCGCCGAGCAGAGCGTTGGCTGGAATGCGGACGTTTTCAAAGATGACGTCCGAGGTGGGGCATCCGATAATGCCCATCTTGTTTTCGGGCTTGCCGAGGGTTATTCCCGGAGTTTTCATATCTATAACGAAAGCGGAGATGCCCTTGTTTCCCTTGCCCTTTGTGGTGCGGGCGAAGAGCACGCCGAAGTCTGCGTAGTGCGCGGCGGTTATAAAGGCCTTTCTGCCGTTTATTACCCACTCATCGCCGTCACGCACGGCCTGCGTGGTGACTCCGCCGGCGTCGGAGCCGGCGCCCGGCTCTGTGAGCATGAAGCAGGGGAAGCGCTTGCCCTGAGCCGTGGGAACGAGGTACTTCTGGATCTGCTCGTCTGTTCCGTAGAACATGAGCGGGCCGGAGCCGAGGGAATTTGCGCCCGAGACCCAAACTGCCGTAACGAGGTTTACTCTGGCTATTTCCTCGATGGCGAGCACGTAGGCAAGGGTATCGCCGCCCTGGCCGCCGAGCTCTTTCGGAGTCTTGATGCCGAAGAAGCCCATCTCGCCCATTCTCTTGAGCTTGTCGTAGGGATACTCGCCCGTCTGGTCTATTTCGTCCTGCAGCTCGGACGGGAATTCACGTTCCATGTAATCCCGGAACATCTTCTTTATAAGAAGATACTTTTCGGATAAAATCATAAAAATCTCTCCTCGCTTATCATTCGGTTATAATTTTGCCGTCTTTTATAAGGCCGGCAACGAATTCATCATCATAGCCGAGTTCTTTGAGAACAGCGGCCGTGTGCTGCCCGAGATGCGGAGCCCTTACGTAATCGGGCAGGCCGGCATCCTGGAAATGCACGGGATTGCGGACCATTATCCTCTTGCCGCTCGGATACTCCACTTCCTCGAAGCAGTCGTCCGCCCAGGCCTGCTCGTCCTGAAGGACTTCCTTCCAGACGGCGGCTATGGCGCAGGGGATATCGATCTCGCGCATCATTTTATCAAACTCAACGGCGTCATACTTGAGTATCTCTCCCTGTACCTCGTCGTACAGCACGCCGTTCATGCCCTTGAAATACATATCGTTGAGGTCCTGGAAGCGCGGATCGGCGAGCCAATCCTCGCGGCCAAGCTTCTTTGCAAAGGGCGGGAACATGCGCTCGAACATCGGCATGCTCAGCTGCACAAAGCGGCCGTCCTTGGTCTTGAAATTGTTGTTGAGAGGATGGGGAGAGGTGCGCTTGGTAAGCGGGTACTCAAGCGTGCCGTACTGCGCCGTCTGTATCATAGTGGCCTGCGAGAAGATAGCCGTGCCGAAAAGGCTTACGGAAACCTTCTCTCCCTTGCCGGTGCGCTGCGCGTTGAAAAGCGCCGCGAGAAGGCCGGCCGCCAGAGCCATGCCCACCTGCCTGTCGCCCATGGCGGGGATGAGGTTCATCGGCACTGTTCCCTTTTCGTAAAGGCTTCCGAGTATGCCGGAACGGGTCCAGAAGGCCGTGTAATCAAAGCCGGGAAGATCGCAGTCCGGCCCCTTGTCGCCGTAGCCGGTGACCGAGCCGTAAACGAGCTTCGGGAACTTCTTGCTCAGAGTCTCATAGTCGAGGCCGAGCTTTTCCAGCGCTTTCGGGCGCCAGTTGGTAATGAGGATGTCGGCGTCCGCCAGGAGCTTCATAAAGGCCTCATAGCAGCGCGGATCCTTAAGATCCAGCGCTATGCCGCGCTTGTTGGCGTTTTCGACCTCGAACACTACGTTTTCGTCGGGAAGGTCCGGGCGACCTTCTGCCAGAGCCGCGAAACGGATACCGTCTCCCTGCAGGCTCTCTACTTTTATAACATCAGCGCCCTGATCCCCGAAGAAGCGAGCCGCGCATGCTGCGGCTACGAACGTGGCCAGCTCGACGACCTTCACTCCGCTCAATGCTCTTGCCATGTTCTTTTTCTCCTTTCTGTTCGGCGTGCAGCGCAGCACGCCATATTTTCAGTTATACTTGTACTTTATATATTAAACCTTGGTACTATTCCAATGTCAAGCGGCTTTTTGTTTTTTGCTCATATCACTTTGTGGCGTCAAAGCTTTGCGGTATAAGGGTTACAGCGCATAGCAGCTTGTTTTTCAGGATGATTTTCCCATATAAAACATATTCATACTGATAGTTTTTATTTATAATTGCAGCCGATAAACCGGCATATAGCAAAAAAGAAGCCGGACGGTTCTCCGTCCGGCCTCTATGAAGTTTTCAGAGCTTTTCCCAGATCGTCGCCACGGCGTTTCCACCGCCGATGCAGAGCGTTGCGAGACCGTACTTTGCCTCCTTGCGGCGCATCATCTCGTGCAGAAGAGTTACCGTAATCCTCGTTCCCGAGGCGCCGACCGGATGGCCGATTGCAATGGCGCCGCCGTTCACGTTGGTCTTTTCCATATCAAGGCCCAGCTCTCTGGCAACCGCTATGCACTGGGCGGCAAAGGCTTCGTTTGCCTCTACGAGGTCCATATCCTCTACCTTCATTCCGGCCTTCGCAAGAGCGTTTCTGGAAGCGACTATCGGAGCCACGCCCATGATGGCGGGGTCCACGCCGCCCTGGCCCCAGGAAACGAGCCTGAACAGCGGCTTGAGGCCGTATTTTTCAACGGCTTCTCCGGAGGCAAGTATGACCGCGGCCGCGCCGTCGTTTATGCCGGAGGCGTTGCCGGCAGTTACCTTGCCGTCGGCCTTGAAGGCGGGCTTGAGCTTGCCGAGCAGCTCCATGCTGGTCTGGCGGGGGTATTCGTCTACCTTGAACTCCACCGTCTGCTTTTTCTGCTTCACTTCAACGGGAACTATTTCGTCTTCAAATTTTCCGCCGGCGATGGCAGCCAGGGCTCTCTCCTGGCTCCTGAGCGAGAATTCATCGAGCTCTTCCCTCGTGATTCCCCACTGATCGCATACATTTTCTGCCGTTATGCCCATGTGATAGTTGTGATAAACATCCCAAAGGGCGTCGTTCACCATGGTGTCCACCATAGTGGTGTTGTTCATTCTGGCGCCGAAACGCGCGGAAGGAAGCGCATAGGGCGCGGCGGACATATTCTCAGTTCCGCCCGCGAGGACTATATCGGCGTCGCCCGCCTTTATGGCTCTTGCCGCCTCTACTATGCTCTTCATGCCCGAGCCGCAGACCATGCCCACAGTATAGGCAGGCACCTCATAGGGTATGCCCGCATAAATTGCCGCCTGGCGCGCCACGTTCTGGCCGAGGCCCGCCGTGAGCACGCAGCCGAACATAACTTCATCGAGCTCAGCGCCGGTGAGGTTTGCTCGCTTGAGGGCTTCCTTCGCTACGATTGCGCCGAGCTTCGCCGCAGGAACGTCCTTAAGCGAGCCGCCGAAAGAGCCTACGGCCGTGCGGCAGGAGCTGATGAGATATACTTCTTTCATGTTTTTTACCTCCGTTGATATGCCGGGCGGCGGGATGGCCCGCAAGCCCCGAGCCTTTTTCTCGTTTTTTAAGTATAAGCTTTGCTCCCGCCCCGCGTCAAGACATTTGCATAATTATCGACGCTGTGGTATAATAACCGCACGGCGGTTATTATACCAGTTTTTATGGCGCGTCCGCCTCGCCCCTTGCGGGGCAACCGGCGGCGATGCCATTTATACCATGGCGCTGCGCGCACATGGTATAATAACCGCACAGCGGTTATTTTACCAGTTTTTATGGCGCGTCCGCCTCGCCCCTTGCAGGGCAACCGGCGGCGATGCCATTTATACCATGGCGCTGCGCGCACATGGTATAATAACCAACCGCACGGCGGTTATTGCATTTAATCGCCGTTTTGCTCGCCGCTTACGCGGCAACCGCAAAAGATGGCTATATACAACCCGCGAGGTGAGGCAGATGACCGCAGCCGTAATACTTGCCGGCGGAAAAAGCAGCCGCATGAAGCGCGACAAGCTCTCTTTGGAGTATGCTGGAGAGAGCCTGCTCGAACGCGCGGTAAATCGCTTTTCCAATCTCTTTGACGAGGTGCTCGTGAGCGTGGCCGAAGCCGGCAAGTATCCGCAGTACTCGTCCCGCGCCCTGCCGGACGTCCTGCCGGGGCTCGGCCCTCTCTCGGGGCTTCATGCCGCCCTTGAAAGGTTTCCGGAAGGAGTTTTCCTCGCTGCCGGCGATATGCCCTTCGCAGACCCGAAGGCCGCATTGCGGATAATTGAGCTTGCCCGCGAAAACGGCAGCTCCGCCGCCGCGCTCTTCTGGCCGGACGGCCGCTGCGAGCCTCTCTTTGCCTACTATACCGGCGCCCTGCTCCGAGCCGTGCGCTCCGCCGCCGAAAGCGGGAATTACCGCATAGCTCCCCTGCTTGAAAATGATCCCCGTGTCCTGCGCATTTCTCCGCGTCAGATAGAAGATATCATTGCTCCGGAAAAGCTCTTTATGAACGTAAACCGCCCCGCCGACTACGATCGGCTGCTCGCCATTGGACGGCCCTCCGATACTTGACAATCGCACCGCAAGTGATAGAATGTATTGCATAATAGCTTTAATCTCATAAGAAAGGTCGTTTTTATAATGTACAAAGTAACAAAGCGCAACGAAGCATATAAGTACGATGCTCCCGGCCATTTTGACGTTCGCACCACCCGTCTGCACGATCCGCAGGACGTCAACGACGGCACCATCGTAATGGGTCTGAGCCATTTCCTTCCCGGCGGCGGCGCCAATATGGCTCCGGCGAACTTCGAAATGGTCTATTATATCCAGTCCGGCGAGATGACTGTTACCATCGGCGAGGACGACGGCGACAAGGAATACGTCCTCAAGCAGGGCGACAGCATCCATTTCGGCAAGGGCACAAAGCGCGCCTGCCTGAACACCGGCGTCGAGACCGCCCAGATGCTCGTCATCATGATAAAGAAATAAAGCGGATTATTAAAAAAGCGGGCTGCCTGCAGGCAGCCCGCTTTTTATCTTTTCAAGAAAAGTCTTATCGGTATCCCTCGCGCGCGGCACCTTTCCACAACGTATCGCGTTCCGCGGGAACTGCCGTCCCAGAAGGCATAGACTATATCCGCCCTCTCGATTATCTCGTTGTTGCGGAGCAGCGGCGCTATGTTCCCGTATCGCTTATAATCCGGGCGTATGATGATAGTTCTTATTCCGTGTCTGCGCGCGTAAATCTCAGCGCAGGTATCTACTCCGCGCGCGCCGCCGGATATTATCACATCTATATTTTCCGGCAGGAATCTTTCAAGGTCAACATACGGTATAGACCTCGAGCCTACTACGGCCACCCTCATATCCCGGCCTCCTTCAGTTCGCGCAGCTCAAGCTCCGCGCTGCTGCGAGAGCACAGGCAAAGGCTGTAATTCTCCATAAAGCTCCGCAGAACAAAGCCGCAGCCTTCCATAAAAGGGAATTCTCCCCTCTCAGACACCACGGAGAACCCGGCCGTATCTCCTCTGAAGCCGCGGCCGGTGAATTTTACATAGCTCTCCTTCGCGCTCCATACGTCAAAAAAGCGCTCGTAACCGTTCTCCTCGAGCCACTTTACCTCCAGCGGGTGGAAAAAGCGCGCCGCTATTTTTTCCGGCGGGCTTTTAATTTTACGGAGCTGCAGGTCAAGCCCTACCCTCTCTTCCGCGAAGGCGCATGCCCAGTATTCCCCGCTGTGGCTCACGGAAAACTCCGGTCCCGCTGCGAAAAACGGTCTTCCCCATTCGTTCACCAGTATTTCAAAGCTGTCCGCCGCAGCGAGAGTGTATTCCGCCGACGCTCGCCTGAGAAGCTCGCGCGAGGATATATCCCCCTGCCTCGTATAGAAAACCGTTGTCTTCATCGCATTACACCGTAAGGACTATATACGCAGCATATACCGCCAGCAGAAGCGCTCCCTGGACGCGGCTGCCCTTCTGGCGTATAAGCATCGGCACTATGGCGATGAGCGTAACCAGCAGGCAAACGGGCAGGTCGAGCCTTATGCTCATCCGGCTTACAGGCAGCTTCTGCCCGGAAATGAGGGAGCATATGGGCAGGATCAGCGAAAGGTCTATTATATTGGCGCCTATTATATTGCCCACAGAAAGCTGCGCCTGCTTTTTGCGTATGGCCGTTATCGTCGTCACAAGCTCCGGCAGCGAAGTGCCGACAGCCACGAGCGTTACCGCGACTATCCGCTCTGGTATACCCAGATATGCCGCTATCTCGCTGCCGCCCTTTACAAGCAGACGAGACCCGACCACCAGCGCCGCGGCGCCGACGACGAAAAGGATTATGTTCTTTACAAGCTCTTTTCTTTCAAAGGATATCTTTTCTTCTGCTTCGTTCTGAAGCTTTGCATTCCTGACGTTTGTAAACATGAACGCCGCAAAGATTGCTACAAGGATCACGCTCGCCCATATGGAAAGAGAGCCGGTGAGCGAACCGACAACAATCACCGCCGCCGCGGCTATAAGCATAAGGCTCTGGAGCAGATGAGCCCTGCGCCTGAACACCACCGGCATGAACAGCAACGCGATCGCCATAAGAAGGCCTGTGTTTGCCGTTACCGAGCCCACGGCGTTGCCTATGGCCATGTCTATTTTCCCCTCGCCCGCGGCGATAAAGGAAACTATCATCTCCGGCATGGTGGTAGCTATGCTGACTATAGTTGCGCCGACAATGAATGGCGGTATTCCGGCCGCGCGCGCTATCCAGCTCGCGGCGTCCACGAATATGTCGCCGCCTTTTATTATAAGCGCTATTCCCACTATGAAGATTATTATCGAGCCCCAGATCCCCATTCTGCTCCTCCGTAAAAACTAAATTTATTTTATATGAAAAAAAGACTTATCTGCAGCCTTGCAGATAAGTCTCGTCATTTAAGATAAAGCCATGAGCTCACGCCCAGCGATTGTTGGCTTCACCGCGCCTCGGCGCTGACTACTCCCCTAACTATGCGGATGATATCATCTGCCGCCGGTTTTGTCAATCTAAAAATGTCGGATTTATCCAAAGCTGCGCCCTGGCTCTTGATTCCGGCATATGCGGATGTTATAATGCCGGTATAGAATGAACAAGCCGTGAAAGATAGGTATTTGTTATGTCAGATCTTGATTTTTCCGCAAATCTCGAATACTACCGCATATTCTGCTGCGTTGGCCGCTGCAGGAGCATAACAGCCGCGGCGGAAAAGCTCTGCCTCACCCAGCCGAGCGTTACAAAATCCATACAGCGTCTTGAGGAGCAGCTCGGCTGCCAGCTCTTTGCGCGCACGAAGCGCGGAGTAAGCTTCACGGCGGCGGGCAAGCTGCTGTTTGAGCGTGTTGAGCCCGCGTGCGAGCTTATAATGTCCGCCGAGCGCGAGCTTGAGTCCGTAAAATCCCTGGAGAGCGGCAGCCTTAGCATAGCCGCCACGGAGATGGGGCTGGCGCTTTACGTCCTGCCGGCGCTTAAGAATTTTCTGGCGGATCACCCGAACATAAAGGTAAAGTTCCGCAACGCTCTCACTGATAAGACTGTGCAGATGCTCAAAAGCGGTGAGGTGGATATAGCCATACTCTACTCCCCCTTTGAGGCGGACAGCTCTCTTTCCGCGCGCACTATAGACGTTTTCCACGAATGCCTTATAGCCGGCAGCCGCTATTCGTTCCTCTCCTCGCGGGAAAACACCCTCGAGGAGCTGGCAGAGTATCCCTTCATATCTATGCCGGAGGGCTCCTCCGGCAAGGAATACATGCGGCTGTGCTTTGAAAAGCACGGGCTGGATTTCACCCCCGACATAGAAGTCACCACCATGGAGCTTGTAATCCAGGCCGCGGCCAGCAACCTCGGCATAGGCACTCTCCCGCACAGACTCATGGAGCAACGCGTCGGCGGCGGCACTCTTTTCCCGGTACCCCTGCGCGAGGATCTGCCGGACAGAAAAGTTTACGCCGTAACCAACCGCGCCTTCTCCCCGGGAATGGCAGCGCGCATTTTCCTCGAAAAGTACCTTTAGGCAGAGAAAAGCCGGAGCTCAAGGCTCCGGCTTTTTTATTTCTCATATCTGGAATTCGCCTTCAAAAACCTTTGTGGCCGGGCCGTACATGAATACAGCCTCGTCCGTATAGGTTATCTCAAGCTCACCGCCGCGCAGCATCACCTTAACCGGCTCGTTCGCCGGGCAGAAGCCGCGCATTACCGCCGCGGCAACTGTGGCGCAGGCGCCGGTCCCGCAGGCAAGGGTCTCCCCGCTGCCGCGCTCCCAGACGCGCATTTTTAGCGTATGCCCGTCTATTACTTTTACGAACTCAGTATTCACTCGCTCGGGGAATATTTCGGCGTGCTCGAAAAGAGGGCCGACCTTTTCAAGCTCTATATCGTCCGGCTCCTGGCAGAATACCACGCAGTGAGGGTTTCCCATAGAGACGCAGGTTATCTCATAGCGCCCTCCGGCTATCTCGGTTTCGCGCGCTATGACGCTCTCGCCATCGAGCAGCACGGGGATATCCTTCGGCGTGAAAACCGCCTTGCCCATGTTTACGCGCGCACCCGAGGCCGCGCCGTTTTCAACAGTCATTTCAAGCGTTCTCAGCCCGCTTTTGGTATCGACGGCTATGTTTTCTTTCCGCGCTCTGCCGCTGTCGTACATATACTTGCCCACGCAGCGTATTGCGTTGCCGCACATATTTCCCTCGCTGCCGTCGAGATTGAACATTCTCATTCTCACGTCCGCCGTCTCCGACGGGCATATGAGCACGAGTCCGTCGCCGCCGACTCCGAAATGCCTGTCGGACATTACTACCGCCAGCTTTTCAGGATCCTCGACAGTCTGCTCGAAGCAGTCAACATATATATAATCGTTGCCGCAGCCGTGCATTTTTACGAAATGCAGCTTCCCGTTTTTGTTTTCCATTTTTTACACCTGCCTTGTGGGCAAAGTATACCGGTATTTCATATTCTTGTCAAGAAAGGGACCCCTTGACATAAGGGCGTTTTCTCTTTATACTATACCCTACCCCCCATGGGTATATCCCAAAGAAAGGATCGATCTGCCTTGAAACAGTGTCTCGACTGCGATAACCTGCACCGCCGGATAAAAAAGATAATCGGCCAGCTCAACGCCATAGACAAAATGGTGGACGCCGACATTCCCTGCGAGGAGATCCTCATCCAGATTAGCGCCGTCAAGAGCGCCGTTCACAAGACCGGGCAGGCCGTGCTCGAGGGCCATCTCGCCGCCTGCGTGCGAGAGGGCCTTGAAAAGGGCGACGCCGACGGGATCATATCCGACTGCAAGAATATCATGGAATACTTTTCCCGTATGTCGTAGGTGCCGCCATGCTTGAAGTACTGCTCGATACGCTGCTCGACAGCCTGAAAATACTTCCCTTTCTCTTCCTTGCCTTCCTCGTGATAGAGCTCATAGAGCACAAGGCCGGAGAGAGGACGCTTGAGCTTATAAACCGCTCCGGCCGCTTCGGCCCGCTTATAGGCTCCGTGCTCGGCGTCGTCCCCCAATGCGGTTTTTCGGCGGCAACCTCCAATCTCTACGCCGGCGGAATAATAACGAAGGGTACGCTTATAGCCGTCTTTCTCTCCACATCCGATGAGATGCTGCCCATACTCGTTTCCGAAAGGGCTCCCGCGGCGCTCATATTAAAAATCCTCGCCGTAAAGGTCGTCGCTGGCATCATCGCCGGCTTCATAATAGACGTTTGCCTCGGCGGCCGCCGGCGCAAAGCGCATATAGGAGACCTGTGCAACGACGCCGACTGCCACTGCGAGGAGCATTTGCTGCTCTCCGTGCTGAAGCATACCGTACAGGTTTTCGTCTTCATCCTGATAGTATCCTTCCTGCTGAATACCGCCGTATACTTTCTCGGGGAAGACCGGCTCTCGTCCTTTATCCTGAACCGTCCCGTCGTCGGCGAACTGCTCTCCGGCGTGATCGGCGTTATCCCCAACTGCGCCGCGTCCGTTGTGATAACTCAGCTTTACCTCCAGGGCGGCATGAGCGCCGGCGCCATGCTCGCGGGCCTTCTCGTAAACTCCGGAGTCGGCATTCTGGTTCTTTTCCGCATGAACCGCAATCTAAAGGATAACCTTGTTATCCTGGCTATGCTCTATGTGTTCGGAGTGGCTTTCGGCATTATTGCAGGACTGCTTTCGATATTCTGATATACAGCGTTTTTGTTGTTTTTCCACGCCGCCGGCGCGCTTTACATTGCCGGCGGCGTGTTGTATTATATTTAATAATGGAGGTGTTTTTCCTTGAATATCCTTATCATCGGCGGTTTCCTCGGCTCCGGCAAGACCACCCTTCTGCGCGGTATCCTTAAGAGCATGACCGCCTCCGGCCAGACCGTGGCAGTAATAGAAAACGAAATCGGCGAGGTCGGTATAGACGACCAGCTGATCTCAGAGGGCAGCGTGCAGGTGACTCCGCTTTTCGGCGGCTGCGTGTGCTGCCAGATCTCCGGCAATCTTTTAAACGCTGTGCTCCAAATCAAACGGGAAGTCGCTCCCGACTGGCTTGTTATAGAGGCTACGGGGCTCGCATTTCTTACCGGCATACGCTCGCTTTTTGAGCGTTACGGAGACCCGGAGCTTGTTACATACGGCGTCTGCGTTATAGATATTTCCCGCTGGGCCCGTCTGCTGCGCGCCTCGCCCGCGCTCATGGAAAGCCAGATAGAGGGCTCGGATATAGTAGTAGTAAACAAAGTTGACGTAAAATCCCCCGAGGACAATGAGCTTGAAGAGATTCGTTCGTTTGCCCCGGAAAACGTAAAAGTAATCTTTTCTTCCGGACGGGATAAAACAGATTCCTCGACCTGGGAGGAAATGAAAAAGGCCCTGAGCCTCTGAGGAGCGAGAAAATGGATTTTGAACATACGCATCATCACGGCGAAGAATGCAGCGATCCCGCCTGCTCCTGCCACGAGCACGAGCATCATCACGAGCACCATCATCACCACGGCGAGGAGTGCGACGACCCCTCCTGCTCCTGCCACGAGCATCACCACGAGCATGAATCCGAGGCCGAGCGTACTGTGGACTCCTCCTTTGTTATCAGCCGCACCCGCAGCTTCAGCGGCAGCTTGTCCGCTGCGGAGCTCACTCGGCGCGCCGAAAAGCTTTTCATAGCGCTTGGCGAAAAGGCTGATTTTGAAGGCATCATCCCCGGGCACATAAAAGGCGTTATTTCCGCTCCCGGCGGAGAAAAGCTCGGAGCTTCCATCACCCGCCCCGGCGCCGTGGATTTTGTTCCCACCGCGGGCTGGGAAAAGCTCGATACTCTCGATTCGTTCACAATGACGGTAAACATCATGCTTTTGTCCGACGTCGGCATTACCGAGGACGATCTTTTTAATGGCATTGCATAATCTAACAGAGAGGAACACATGACAAATGACTGAAAAAGAAAACCTCCTTCGCGTTTACAGGCACGAGGAGCCCGGCTGGGTGCCTCTTTTCTCAATGATGCCCCCGAAGCCCGGCGATCCCCCTCCGACGATGATCTACGCCTGCCCGGCCTTCATGAACGAGTGGCAGCATGACGGCGGCAGAGATATCTGGGGCGTTCGCTATATTGGCGCGGAGAGCGTAAACGGCGCCACGATACCTGCACCCGGCGAATATATGTTTGAGGATATCTGCGACTGGCGCGACTATGTGCATAAGCCCGATATCTCCGGCTTCGACTGGGAGAAGATAGCCGCAGACGAGCTCAAGAACATAGACCGCGAGAATACCGCCGTTGTCCTTGCACTCAACACTCTTTATTTCCACGCTCTCGTGGGCCTCATGGGCTTTGAAAACGCTTTCTATGCCATGGCCGAGGACCCGGAAGAGGTAGAGGCCCTTTTCGATTACGTAGGATCCTTCTATGAGGAAGTCCTGCTCAAGTGCCTGCCTGCATATAAACCTGACGCCGTTGCGTTTATTGAAGACGTAGCCTCCGCCAAGGCTCCCTTCATGTCCCCGGATATGTACCGCGAGCTTCTCAAGCCCTATTATGACCGCTACCTCAAGCACGTGCGCGAGCGCGGCATCATCATAACGCACCACAACTGCGGCAAGTGCGAAAGCCTCATAGACGATTGGCTCGACCTCGGCATAAGCGTCTGGGACCCGGCCCAGACGATGAACGATCTTGTAGGCATAAAGAAGAAATACGGCGACAAACTCACTATGTGCGGCTGCTGGGACAGCACAGGTCCCGTAAGCTTTGACACCGCCACGGAGGATTTCGTCCGCTCCGAGGTTCGCCGCGTGATAGATACCTTTGCTCCCGGCGGCGGCTTCTGCTTTACGGGGAGCATCCTCGTTCGCCCCGGCGACGAAAAGGCCGCGCAGCGGCGCTCCTGGATAAGAGACGAATACGAAAAATACGGACGTACCTGGTACCAGAAACACTGAGGAGGGTTTCCTATGTACGAATTTGCACCCGTCAGCGAACGCATAATGCGCATGCGCGAGCGCATCCGCAACCGCATAGTGCAGATAGATGAGGAAAGAGTGCAGATAACGACCGATTGTTATAAGGAAAACGGCAATCTCCCGCCCGTTCTCCTGAGCCCCACGGTAACAAAGGCTATCTGCGAGAAGATGACGCTCCGCGTCGAGGATGAAGAGATATTCGTCGGCAACAAGGCCAAGAATTTCTGCGGCACCGGTGTGAACGCCTCCTGGAGCGGCGTGGGCTGGGTAATGCGGGAGATCCCGAAATGGGAGCTGCGCGAGGACGGCCTTTACCACAACGCTCCCGGCGAGATGCTGCACATGACCTGCCATCCGGACGATCTTAAAATTGCGCAGGAGCTCGCTCCTTTCTGGAAAGGCCGCACGATAGGCGTGCACGCTCAGGCCTGGAAGCCCGACAGCTGGCACGAGCTCGCCCGGCTCCACATCTCCGATTATATGGATGACGAGCGCAGCCTCGTAGGCATAGCTCTCGGCCATCTCACTCCCGGCTTTCCGAAGATAATAAACACCGGCTACGGCGCCATAAAAAAGCAGGCTCAGGACTGGATAGACGAGCACTGGAACGACCTTATGGGCGAAGACGTGAATAAATACGTCTTCTACAAGGGCGTCATCATCGCCTGCGAGGGCGCTTCCGCCCTTGCCCGCCGCTACAGCGCGCTCTGCGCCGAAAAGGCCGCCGCGTGCGCTGATCCCAAGCGCAAAGCCGAGCTTGAAATGATGTCCTCAAGTCTTGAATGGCTCTCCGAAAATCCCGCGCGCACCTTCTGGGAGGCCCTGCAGGGGACTCTGCTTTATATGCTCTTTTTAAGCGTCGACGCCGCATACCCCGCTTTGGCCTACGGCCGCTTCGACCAGTACACCTGGCCGTTCCTCAAAAAGGAGCTTGAGGCCGGCACTATAACCAGAGAGCAGGCGCAGGAATACGTTGACGCCTTTTTCCTTAAGACCAACTGCTTCTTCAACGGCGGCCCCGGCAAAATAAGCGAGACCACCGGCATAGGCAACACCTGGCACCACACCACCATCGGCGGCGTAGACCCCGATACCGGCGAGGACGCCACGAATCCGGTCACGTACATGACGCTCGAGACCATCGGCCGCTTAAAGCTGCATGATCCTACCATCTCCCTGCGCATGAACAAAAACTCCCCCGATGAGCTCTGGAACTGCGCGCTTGAGACCTCGAAGCTTGTGGGCGGCCTGCCGCTTTTCCAGAACGACGAGGTGATAGTCCCGGGTCTTATGAAGGAGCTCGATTTTGAGCTGCGCGACGCGCGCGACTACAGCATCATCGGCTGCCAGGAGATAGTCGGCTCCGGCTGCGACTATCCCGCTCCGAACGGGGCTCACCCGCCTCACGCGGGCATATTCTGGGCAGGCGTCATGACCATGGCGATAAACGACGGCATCAACCCGCTCAACGGCGAGCAGGCGAAGGTCCACACCGGCTATCTCTACGAAATGGAGACCATGGACGACGTGCGCGCCGCGGTCGAAAAGCTCGCGCGCTACATACTGAAGCTTCACGTTTCCACGGCGAACTATTCCGAGTTCATCTCCTCGCACGACTGCCCGCATCCCGCGCTGTCCATGTCCATGCTCGGCTGCATGGAGAGCGGCAAGGATGTCTCCTGGGGCGGCTGCAAGTATAATTCCTACGGCGGCACGGCCACAGGTCTCGCCACCGTTGCCGACTCGCTCACGACGATAAAGTACATGTGCTTCGATAAAAAGCTCTGCACCAAAAAAGAGCTGCTTGACGCCGTGGTCGCCAACTGGGAGGGCTACGAGGATCTGCGCCAGCAGGTGCTGCGCGAGGTGCCGCATTACGGCAACAACGACCCTTACGCCGATATGGAGCTCAAGTGGATAGTGGATCTCTACTACCAGATCTGCAGCGAGTGCTTCAGCGTGCGCTCGAAGAAATACAAGGCCGGTCTTTACGGCGCGTCCGACCATATCGCTCAGGGCCACCAGACCTGGGCCACGCCGGACGGAAGAAGGTACGGCGAGCCGATTGCGGACGCCATGAGCCCCGCCCAAAGCCGCGACAAGAACGGTCCGACCTCCGTTTTCGTCTCCACCTGCTGCTTCGACCACGAGAAATTCATGGACGGCATGGCGCTGAACCTCCGCATGCACCCCTCCTCGCTCGCGAACGAGAAGGATATCGGCAAGCTGCGCGACATGACGCGTGCCTACTTCAACAGCGGCGGCATGGAGGTGCAGTACAACGTGGTCGATACCGCCACGCTGCGCAAGGCGCAGGAAAAGCCCGAGGAATACAAGGACCTCGTCGTGCGCATAGCCGGCTACTCCGCCTATTTTGTGGAGCTCGGCCGCGATCTGCAAAACGATATAATCTCCCGAAACGAAAACCGGATATGAACGTCCGGCGCTGAAAAAGCAATAAAAAGGACGCTTCCCTCTTCCGAGGCGAAGCGTCCTTTTCATCTTTATTTTCCGCGCCTTTTTCCCGCTATGAAATATATCAGAACGTATATGCAGATGAGCGCCGCCACCGACACGGCCATTATGCCCAGCATCTCCGGCACCGTAACGGTATGGCCGAAGAAGTCCGGCGTGCAGTCTATGGAGCGTTTGATCCCCTCCACTACTTCGCCCGGGAAGCCCGCCTCCGTCATCGCGGCGAAATTGCCGCGCATCAGGTGGTTTTTCAGCAGAGACGTGCCGTAGGTCCCCGGCAGGAAGGAGAGCACCTTCTGCAGGCCGCTGCCGAAGTTGGATATCGGCATATAGGCCCCGCAGAGAAAGCCGTACGAGCAGCTGACGAGAGTACCCACTGCCGAAGCCGCGCCCTGAGTGGAAAGCGGATAGCATATGATGCTCGAGAGCGCCGTGGCGAACATCGTCAGCAGGAATATATCCACCAGCACGAGCAGTATATCCGAAAGGCTCAGATACCAGCCCACGGCTTTGAGATACACAAGCCCGGCCGCGAAAGCCACGAGGCTTATTATCGCGGCGCTGATGAACGTGGATATGTAATACGCAAGCGCCAGAGTCGTGCGCTTTGCCGGCGCTATGGTCAGGTCCCGTATCGCGCCGGTGGTCTTGTCCTGTATGGTTATAAGGTTCACGCAGAAGGTCACCGTAACGCAGGATACCGCCAGCAGCGAAGCCAGCAGCTGCCCGCCCACGCAGCCGTTTATCAGCGTGTTATCGGCCGAAAAAACCTGCGGCATAGCGGAAACGAAGGTGCTGCGGTAAAGCTTCGCAAGGAAAGTAGAGTATAAAAAAAGCAGGATGACCGGCGTTATCAGCGCCGAGAAAAACGAGCCCTTGTCCTTGAAAAACAGCTTGCAGTCGCGTTTTATCAGCATCGGCAGCATTTCAGTTTCCTCCCCTCTCTATCGTCTTTCCGGTTACGGCGAGGAAAACGTCGTCCATGGCGCCCTTCGTTATCTCGTAATCTCTGAAAAGCTCTCTCGAGGCGACTATAAGCTCTGTAGCTTCCGCAGTGCTTTTGACTTCTATCCTGTAGCCGTCGCGCAGCGGCTTGATCGGCCTGCCGCCGGCGGCCCTTTTCGCCTCTTCTCCGCTTACGCCGTAGAGCGTTATGTAATCTCCGGCATATGCGTTTTTAAGCTCCAGCGGCGTGCCCTCTGCGGCTATTCTGCCGCTGTCGATTATAACGACGTAGTCGGCGGGGCTCGCCTCCTCCATATAATGCGTCGTCAGAAACACTGTAAGCTGCCGCTCGGCACGGAGCTTTTCAAGCACCTGCCAAATAAGGCTGCGCGTCTGCGGGTCGAGCCCGGTGGTCGGCTCGTCGAGTATGAGCAGCTCAGGCGAATGCAAAAGCGCCCGGGCTATATCTATCCTTCTTCTCTGACCGCCGGAGAGCTTGCCGAGCGTTCTGCCGAGCAGGTCCTTTATTTCAAGCAGCCCGCAAAGCTCTTCCAGCCTTTTTTCGAACTCTTTTCCCCTTATTCCGTAAAGCGCTGCCCGGCATTCGAGATTGTCCCTTACTGTGAGCACTTTATCCAGCGCGCTTTCCTGGAATACCACGCCTATCCGGCGCCTTATGTCGTTCATGCCGGTCTCTATGTTCTTTCCGCACACCAGCACCTCACCCTCGTCCTTCTGCAGCTGGCCGCAGATAACGCTGATGGTAGTGCTCTTCCCGGCCCCGTTTACGCCGAGAAAAGCGAAAAACTCGCCTTCCTTCACGCGGAAGCTCAGATCCTGCACGGCCTTTACCTCGCCGAAGGACTTGGACAGATGCGATATTTCGATTATGTTTTTTGCCTGTTCCATTTTTCTCTTTTATTCCGTTTCTCGAAGATCGAGCACCATTATGATTACGTCCTTATATTCGTCCCCTATTTTGATGTATGCCGGGAACGTGCCTATACGTTTGAAGCCGAACTTTTCGTAAAGCCTTATAGCCCGCTCATTGTCGCTTCTCACTTCGAGATGAAGTATCTCTATGCCTCTTTCTGAGGCAAAGCCTATCAGCCCTTCCATCAGTGCGCTTCCCACGCCTCTGCCCCACTGCGCCTTCAGCACGCTTATGCCCAGCTCAGCGCGGTGAGCCATTCTTTTGCTGAAGCCGTTCAGGCTGGCGTCAGCTATCATCTCTCCGTCTTTCCATGCCCCGAGCATAATGCTCTTCTCGGAATCCAGCGTTTTCTGCAGGTACTCCCGCTCCTGCTCGGGCGTTACCGGCAGCCCCTCGGCGCCGAAGCTGAGATTGTCCGTCTCGGCGCCGACTTTTTTCAGATATTCAAGCGTCTGCTCCGCATCCTCCGGCCTTATCTCACGTATTTCAAAGTCCGTCATTTTTCGTCCTTTCACGTCTGTTTTTGCAGCATTTCTGCATTATAACCTCGCGCTGAGCTTTCGTCAACCTGCGCTAAGTCATAAAAAGGCGCAAAAACGCCGCGTCCAAAGGCGCGGCGTTTTAAAAATATTCTTGCTCTCAGGCGCTTTCCCTCGCCGCCTCTTCCTCGAGAACACGATAGGCAACCTTGCCTACAAGCGTCTTCGGCAGCTCGGCGCGGAATTCGATATCGTACGGCACGGCGTACTTCGCCAGATGGAGCCTGCAGTATTCAAGCAGCTCGTTCTTTATGATCTCGGAAGGCTCGTATCCCGGCTTGAGCATGACGTATGCCTTTACCTTCTGCATCTTGTATGCATCCTTTACGCCTATTACGCAGCTCATATGCACGTACTCGTGGGCGTCGAGGATGTTTTCCACCTGCGAGGGGTATACGTTGTAGCCCGAGGTTATTATCATGCGCTTTATCCTCTGGCGGAAGTAAATGAAGCCGTCGGAATCCATTATGCCGAGGTCGCCGGTATGCACCCAGGTCCTGCCGTCGGCATGCACGCGCAGAGTATCCGCCGTTTCCTGCGGATGGTTCACATACTCGAGCATTACAGAAGGCCCGGAAATGCATATCTCGCCTTCCTCGCCGTAAGGAACCTCTTCCTCCGTGCCTACCTTGACTATCTTATAGTAAGTATCCGGGAACGGAATGCCTATACTTCCCTCGCGGGACATATGGTACGGCGTGAGGCAGCTTGCCGTAACGCACTCCGTGGTGCCGTAGCCCTCTCTTACCTCTACCTGGGACTTATGCTCCTTCAGGAAAGCGTCAAATCTCTTCTTGAGCTCAGGGGTGAGCGAATCGCCGCCGGAGAAAACGCCCTTAAGGCTGGAAAGGTCAAGGTCCTCAAGACCTTCTATTCTGAGCAGCGCCTCGTAAAGAGTAGGCACGCCTGCTATAAAGTTCGGCTTCTGCTTGCGCAGCAGCGCGGCATAGGTCTTCGGCGTGAACTGCGGCACGAGCTGGCAGCAGCCGCCGTGCGTGAGCATTGTGTGGATGCTTACGCCGAGACCGAAGCCATGGAACATCGGCATTATGGCAAGCATTTTATCGCCCGGGGCAAACATCGGGTTCGTTGCGACAACCTGATCGCCGAGCGCGTTGAAATTGAGGTTGGAAAGAAGGATTCCCTTCGTTACTCCCGTGGTCCCTCCGCTGTAGAGTATGGCAGCGCCTTCCTCGGCCTTTTTCTCGGGCGGAGCAAAGCCCGCCGCCTTATCGGCTCCGGCCATGAAATCCTTCCAGGTGAGGACTCCGTCTTTCTTCGGCGCCTTGGGGATACCGCGGCCCTTTGTGAGCGCATAGCCGACCTTCATCACGGGGGACATTTCGTCCGCCACGGAAGCGACTATGAGATTTTTGAGTGCGGGCGTATTCGGCCAGACGGACATGAACTTTCCGCAGAACTGGTCAAGCGTGAGCGCGGCCACGCTTTCGGCGTCGTTAAGATAAAACTCTATCTCCTTCTCGCCGGAAAGCGGGTGCACCATGCTGGCTATGGCGCCTACGCGGTTGATGGCGTAGAACATGGTTATCGCCTGCGGGCAGTTCGGCATGCATACCGTTACCTTCTGCCCTTCGCGCACGCCGAGCGTCCAGAGCGCCTTTGCGCATTTTTCTATCTCCGCCGCTGCCTTGGCATATGAAAACTTTCTTCCGAAGAATGTGTACGCCGTATAATCCGGGTACTTCTTCGCGACCTCATATACTTCCAGTGCCATCGTTCTCTTTGAATATTCGATGTGTTCGGGCACTACGCCGTAAAACTTGAGCCAGGGAGCCTTGACTTCATTCATTTCGTTTCTTCCTCCAGCAGTTATCTTTAATTTCAGTATTCTACTTCTTTATTTGCCGGCTCTTCAAGCAGCTCCGGATTCTGAAGGAGATGCTTCAGGAGCCTTATCGTCTTTGAATAATAGTAGCCGTCGGCTATTCTTTCGTCGAGCGTTATCGTCAGATCGAGGCAGTCGTGCATCTCATAGGTACCGTCTTCCTTGAAGACCGGCTGGAAGGATCTCTCGCCGATCACCACGAACAGGGACGTCGTGCCCCAGTTGGTGAGGTGGTGATAGCCCGCTCTGAGCTTTATGGAGCCGAGGTTGGAGATCAGGACCGTAGCATAGTTCGGGTCTGTTTTTACAAGATCCCAGGGTATGCGGTCGACCTTATCCATATACCGGAACAGAGCGAAAAGCGGCTTTACTATGAACTTAGGCAGCTTTGCCATTATGCCGAGATATTTAGATGAGTTATCCTCCTTTGCGCTGCGGCAGGAATGTATCTCCGCCATTATCCTCTCATGGACGCTCTCAAGCGTGGAATCCTCAGGAAAAGCTATAAAGGCCAGCGCCTCTCTCGCCTCATCGGCAAACTGCTTTTTCACCACGAAAGACAGGGTGATCTTCTTTCGCAGATAGAGAGTGTTGTTCTTTATGTAGTAGTTCATCTTCGGCCTGAGCACCAGCGTCTTCACGAGGGCAGCCGCTATGAAGTGGAACATGGTGTAGGGGTATTCGGGGTTTTCTGCATTCTTTTTCTCGAGCAAGCTGTTTATTGCCGTCATATCTATCCTCTCGGATATGTACGCCTCATTGTCGCAGCGCCCCGGGAACAGATACGGCGAAAGAACATGCAGAGGATCAAGGTCTCTTACGCGCCAGGCGTCTCTGCGGTCGCCGCGGCGCTTTTTCTCTTTATTGCCCATATGCTTCCTCCAGTATGCTTTTTCTATTACATACATGGTGATTGTATTCCCCGAATATAAACTGAAAATAAACTTTTGCCCTCCTCCGTCCTGCCTTTGCTTGCAAAGCACTTCTCTATGCAATATAATAAAACAAAAACGATTCAAACAAAGGGGGGGAGATAACTTGTTTCATATTCTTGTTGCCGAGGACGATGTAAATACCCGCCGTCTGCTGGGAAAAATACTGCAGAAGGCCGGCTATTCCGTTTATCCCGCCGCAAACGGCGAGGAGGCTCTCGGTCTTATGGAAACTCAGCATATAGACCTTATCGTGCTCGATATAATGATGCCTAAAATGGACGGATATGAGTTTACGAGCCTGCTGCGCGACTGCGGCAGCGATATCCCCATTCTCATGGTAAGCGCCATGCAGCTCCCTGAGGATAAAAAGCGCGGTTTCCTCGTGGGGACCGACGATTACATGACCAAGCCCTTTGATGAAGACGAGCTCCTTCTGCGCATAAAGGCGTTGCTGCGCCGGGCCAAGATAGCGAGCGAGCGGCGCCTTTCCATAGGCCCCGTTTCGCTGGATTTTGATTCGCATACGGTAATCCGCGGCAGCGAAGCGCAGGTCCTGCCGCAGAAAGAGTTTTATCTCCTCTATAAGCTTCTCTCCTACCCCGGGCAGATATTTACCCGTCTGCAGCTGATGGACGAGATATGGGGAATGGATTCCGAGACCGGCGACAATACGGTCACGGTACATATAAACCGTCTGCGCAAGCGGTTTGAAGACTGGCCGGAGTTTGAAATAGTCTCCGTGCGCGGCCTCGGCTATAAGGCGGTGAAAAAGGTATGAAGTCTCTGCGAAACCACAGCATAAAGGGGCTGCTGCTCGTCCTGTCGTCCACGATATTCGTGGTAGTCCTCGTTACGATGCTTCTCACGGGAATAATCGCGATAATTCTCATACAGTCGGGAATCGCAGCCAGGCTCACGGATTTCGGCATTTACGGTGCCATAGCTCTTCTCGCTCTTTTTGCCACGCTTTTCGCCACATCTATGACCATACTTCTCGGGCGAATACCGCTGCGCCCCTTCAACGAGATCGCCCGCGGAATGGACGAGCTCTCCCGCGGCAATTATGCCGTGCGTACGGACCTGCGCTGGCCGCACTTCATGCGCCGCATATCTGAGAGCTTCAACCTGATGGCAGAGGAGCTCGGGAGCACGGAAATGCTGCGCTCCGACTTCGTTAACAACTTCTCGCACGAATTCAAAACACCCATCGTCTCCATACGCGGCTACGCCCGCCTGCTTAAAAGCTCCGAAATAACAGAAGCGGAACGCGAGGAATATCTCGACATAATAATCCGCGAATCCACGCGCCTTTCCGAGCTGGCGACAAACGTGCTCAATCTTTCCAAGATAGAAAACCGCACCGGCCTTACGAACAAAACACGCTACAACGTATCGGAGCAAATACGCCGCGCCGTGCTGCTGCTCGAGCCGAAATGGTCCAAGCAGGGGCTCGATATGGACGTAGAGCTCGACGAATGCACCTTCTTCGGCAGCGCAGAGCTAATGAACAACGTCTGGATAAACCTGATAGACAACGCCATAAAATTCTCTCCCGCCGGCGGACAGATAGAAATAAGACTCACGGAGCGGGGAGACAATCTTGTCTTCCGCATCAGCGATCACGGCTGCGGGATGGACGAAGAGACTCAGAAGCACATCTTCGACAGATTCTACCAGGGCGATACCTCCCATGCCGCCGAGGGCAACGGCGTGGGGCTGGCTGTTGTGAGCAAGGTAGTCTCCCTTTCCGGCGGCAAGGTATACGTTCGAAGCGAGCCGGGCAAGGGCGCGGAGTTTTCCGTGATACTGCCGATAGAGCAATAAAAATGCGCCGCTCGCGGCGCTGAGGATATGAAAGCAGGGTATTTCAATGAAGGACAGAGAGGAACTGAATTACAGGAAAGAGCATGACGGACTCGGAGAAATGCTCATACCGAAGGATGCGCTTTACGGCATTCACAGCGCGAGAGCGAGGGACAATTTCCCCGTTTCCATGCGTGGGATGGATCCGGCTTTCATTAAAAACATCGCGCTCATAAAGAAGGCCGCCGCGCTTTTAAACGGCAAAACCGGCGCCCTCCCTCCGGAAAAGGCTGAGGCGATAGCCTTCGCCTGCGATGAAATAATCGCCGGCAAATATCTCGACTCCTTCATAGTTGACGCCATGCAGGGCGGCGCCGGCACCTCCGCCAACATGAACGCCAACGAGGTAATAGCAAATATTGCGATAAAGCGTCTCGGCGGAGAATACGGAGACTATTCTCTTATCCATCCGATAGACCACGTGAATATGTACCAGTCTACGAACGACGTTATCCCCTCCGCCGGCAGACTTACGGCTATCGACAAATGCAGCCGTTTTCTGTCTGTACTGGACGTCCTTCATGCCGCCCTGCGCGACAAGGAGCAGGAGTTTGACGATATCCTGAAGGTGGGCAGAACGCAGCTGCAGGACGCCGTTCCCATGCGCGTCGGCCAGGGCTACGGCGCATACGCGGCCATGATAGAAAGAAGCTCAGCGCAGATAAAAAGCGCCATGCTCTGCCTTGGCAGCATAAATCTCGGCGCCACCGCCATAGGCACGGCCATAAACGTAGAGCGGCCTTATTTTGACGGCATAGTTTCCGCCGTATCCGAGCTTTACGGCCGGGAGCTCCGCCGCGCCGAAAACCTTTTTGACGCGACGCAGAACGCGGATGATTTCGCCACGGTTTCCTCGGCCGTCAAGGTCTGCGCCATAAAGCTCTCAAAAATGGCGAGCGATTTTCGCCTTCTTTCAAGCGGGCCCAATTCCGGCTTCTGCGAGGTGCAGCTGCCGGCAAAGCAGAGCGGCTCCTCGATAATGCCGGGTAAAGTGAATCCCGTTCTGCCAGAGGCTCTTAACCAGGCGGCGTTCCTCGTAATGGGGCACGACGTAACTATCGCGCAGGCGGTCGAGGCCGGCCAGCTCGAGCTCAACGCTTTCCTTCCCGTAGTCCTCTTCCAGCTCTTCGAAGAGATAGATATTCTTGCCAACGCCGTCGCCACCTTTACGGAAAACTGCCTCAGGGGCATTGTAATAAACCTTAACGAGTGTGAGGACGACATAGGCAGGTGCTGGAGCATCGCCACGGCGCTGAATCCCAGAATAGGCTATGACAAGAGCACCGCCATAGTTAAAAAAGCTCAAAAGAGCAAAAAGTCCATCTTCGAGATAGCCCGCAAGGAAAGCGGCCTTCCCGCCGAGGAGCTTGAGCGGCTGCTCGACCCTCATACGCTTACCGAAATAAAAGAATAAACCGGCAAAGAGCGGCGTGGCCATATGGCCACGCCGCCTTGTAATTTCATTTTTCGCCCTATTGAAGCGTTCTGAAGTAAAGCCCCGCCGTACGCTGAGCATCGAACTCACTGCGCTCCGAGAACATTCTCATCACCTCTCCGGCACGGCTGCGGCTTTCAAGCGTGAAATACAAAAGCGCATAGTCAAGTCCGGCAAGGTTTCTGTCTCCTATGTAGAGCGGTACTGAGTTTAAAAGCACCGAATACTTTTTTCTTCTGCATAACAGCGGGAAGCGCGCTCCAGTTCTGTCTGTAAGCACGTTCTGCCCGCGGCAGCTTCCGCAGCCCGTTTTATCTCTTGCCGGGCAGCTGCGCAGGCGCATGAGCGGCAAAAGGCCGTAGGCCACGGCGCCGAGCTTCATGCCGCTGCCGAGCTTTTTAATCCTGTTCATTGACGGCTCGAACGAGGCCGTCGCCGCCGTCATTCCGAGCGCCTCGTATTCCTCAGCGGCGGCTGTGTTGGTTATATTCAGGAGGCTGCCCCCGGCCAGCTCAAGGCCGTGCTCGCGGGCAAGATACACGCCGTAAAGGTTCTGCGCGTATATCCCGCGCAGTCCTTCAGCGCAAAGCCCCGCCAGTCTTTCCCTTATCTCCGGCTCATCGTCGGGATAGGCCATGTCCGGCAGCTCGCATAAGAGCTTTTCTCCGTACTTCTTTATATTATCCTTACTTATTTCAAAAAGAGGCAGTATCACACGCGCAAGGCCTTCCTTTTCAGGTATCTGCTCTGCTTTTTCAAATCTCGCCCATATCTCCGGCTCACCGCTTCTCCTGCGGACGGGCGCCGCTTTTTCTCTTGCCGGCAGAAAGCTCTTCGGCTGTATTTGGCTGCGTTTTTCAAGCAGCTGTGCGAGCGCCTCTCTGCGCATGGCATTCAGCTCCGCTGCCGGGAGCATTATATTCCCCGCAACGGAAAGCTCGATATCTTTTACGAAAAACGGTGTGCCGCCCGTTTTCTTAAGCGCCTTTCCGGCCGTTTCCTCGTCGGTCGCGCGGCTTATGGCCCTTTGCGGCACGGCTCCGCTCACCTTCACGCTCTCGCCCCGGCACTCTGCCGCGAGGCTTGAGCCGGCTTCGTCCATCTCAAGCCGGAACGAAACAGGCACGCTGCTGCGCTCTGCCCTGTAGAGCCCGGCGAGCTCGCCGAAAACTCCCGCGGAGGCTGCCGCGTCCTCCTTCGTGCGCACGCCGAACATATCGGAGTTTCTTTTTCCGTCAAGATACCCCTGCGTAAAGCCGCCGCGCGAGAACACCGCTCTGAGCGTCTCCTCGTCGAACTTCTTTCCTTCGAGCGCCAGCCGGCAGGCCGTCACCGCCGCGGCAACGTATTCCGGCCGCTTCATCCTGCCCTCTATCTTGAACGACGATACTCCCGCCTCAACAAGCTCCCTCATTCTGGAGATGTACGACATATCCTTCAGCGAGAGGGCATAGTCTCTCCCGTTCAGCTTGAAATCCAGTCTGCAGGGCTGAGCGCAGAGCCCGCGGTTGCCGCTCCTGCCTCCTATGACGGAGGAGAGATAGCAGCCCCCGGAAAGCGACATGCACAACGCCCCGTGCACGAAGCTTTCGGCCTCTATGCCGAGCGCGCATACCTTTTCTATCTCTTTGAGCGTCATCTCCCGCGCGAGCACTATCCTGTCGAAGCCCATGTCGCGCAGCTGCTTTGCCCCGTCTGTATTATGCACCGCCATTTGCGTAGAGGCATGCCTTTTCATATCCGGGCATCTGTCGCGCAGAAGGCGCAGCACGGCCAGGTCCTGGATTATCACGGCGTCCGCTCCCGCGGCGGCGATCTTCTCAGCCTCTCTCTCGAGAGATTCGAGCTCGTCGTCCATAACAAGCGTGTTGAGCGTCACGTGCACCTTCACTTCCCTCGCGTGGCAGTACGCCACAGCCTCGGCGAGCGAAGCGTCGTCAAAATTTGCGGCGTTCCTGCGCGCGTTGAAATCGCCGGTACCGAGATAAACGGCGTTCGCGCCGCAGCGTACGGCCGCCTGCAGCCTGTCCGGCGCGCCGACGGGCGCGAGTATTTCAGCTTTCAATATCCTTTCGTCCATTTCAGCCCCTCCAACTGCTTAGAATATTATCAGACGGGCGATCAAATTTCAACCGCGCGAAGGCATTGTATTTTTTCAAATATGCGTTAAAATATATGTATTATCAGTCGATTTTAAAAGAGGGAGCAAACTATGAACATAACCTTCATCGGCGCAACTCACGAAGTCACCGGCAGCAACACTCTGATCGAGTGCGCGGGGAAAAACATAATGATCGATTGCGGCATGCAGCAGGGTATAGACGTATTTGAAAATATCGAATCCCCCGTACCTGCTTCGCAGATAGATTTTGTTTTTCTCACACATGCTCATATAGACCATTCCGGCCATCTTCCGCTTCTCTATAAGCGCGGCTTTCGCGGCAGCGTTTTCGCAACCGCCGAAACGGTAAGCCTTTGCGACGTGATGCTTCGCGACAGCGCGAACATACAGATGAGCGAGGCCGAGTACGAAAACCGCAAGGCCGCTCGCGCCGGCAAAGAGCCTGCCGAGCCGCTTTACGACCTGAACGACGTAGCCGGGCTCATGCCTCATTTCCGTCCCTGCCGCTACGGCGAGATGATACAGGTCTGCGAGTCCGTAAGGGTCCGCTTCACGGATATCGGCCATCTTCTCGGCAGCGCCTGCATAGAGCTGTGGCTCGCGGAAAACGGAGTTGAAAAGAAGATCGTCTTCTCCGGTGACGTGGGAAACACCAACCAGCCCATAATAAACGATCCGAAGACTGTAGAGCAAACCGACTATCTGGTGATAGAATCCACCTACGGCGACAAACTGCACGACGAGCGCCAGGGGCACATACAGGTGCTGGCTGATTATATAAACCGCACTCTCGAGCGCGGAGGCAACGTAATAATCCCGTCCTTCGCAGTAGGCCGCACGCAGGAGATACTCTATTTCATCCGGGAGATCAAAAATTCCGGCCTCGCAGCCGGGCACGAGGATTTTCCCGTTTATGTGGACAGTCCTCTTGCCAACGAGGCGACCTCCGTGCTTCTCCAGTGCGGAATGGACTGTCTCGATCCCGAGACACGCGCCATCATGGCGCGCGGCGAAAACCCGCTCGTTTTTCAGGGCCTGCATACTTACGTAAGCGTGGAGGAATCCAAGCAGCTCAACTTCGATACCACGCCGAAGGTCATAATCTCGGCCAACGGCATGTGCACCGCCGGGCGCATACGCCACCACCTGAAGTACAATCTCTGGCGGCCGGAGAGCCTCATACTCTTCGTCGGCTACCAGTCGAAAGGAACTCTCGGCAGGCTATTGCTCGAAGGAGCCAAGAGCGTTCGCCTTTTCGGCGATACTATAGCCGTAAAGGCCGAGATAGCCATGTTCCCGGGTATAAGCGGCCACGCCGACAAGCAGGGACTGCTGAACTGGCTCTCCGGTTTTGATGAAAAGCCGGCGCAGATTTTCGTGAATCACGGCGACGATGCCGTCTGCTCCGACTTCGTCCGCTGCCTTAACGAGGAGCACGGGTATAACGCCTTCGCGCCCTATTCCGGCACGGTGTACGATCTTGCCGCGGGCGAGTTTTTGAAGATAACGAAGGGAGTCCCCGTAAAGAAGATAAGCTCCGGGCGGATGGCGCAGCGCTCCGTGCTCGAGAGGCTCATTGCCTCGGCAAAGCGCCTGCTCGGCATCTGCGAGCAGAGCGAGGGGCGCGCGAACAAGGACCTTGCCAGGTTTGCCGATCAGATAGACGCCCTGTGTGAGAAGATGTCGCGCTGAGTGCGCACTTAAAATATAAAGCTCCGGCGCGATGCGCCGGAGCTTTTATTATCACACTATCTGAAACAGCTTGAACTTCAAATATTCCGTTTCCGGCACGCCCCAGAGTATCGGGTGATCCGGCGCCTGCCGGCGATCCTCTATCTGGCGCAGGCTCACCGCCGCGTCGGCCGCGGCCTGAGCGAGCATGCGTGAAAAAAGCTCGTCCGTCATAAAATGCGAGCAGGAGCAGGTGGCAAGGTAACCTCCCCGGGGCAGTATCTTCATGGCCCGGAGGTTTATCTCCTTGTAGCCGCGGAAGGCGTTGTTTACCGTCGCTCCGCTTTTCGTAAACGCCGGGGGATCGAGTATTATATAATCGAAAGGCCTCTGCTTCGCTGCGGCGAGCTCCGTGAGCAGATCGAAGACGTCCGCCTGCATGGCCTCTATCTTTCCTTCGAGCGAGTTGATCCGCGCGTTTTTGCGCACGGCCTCGACGGCGTCCTTTGAAATATCCACCGCCGTAACGCTCGCGGCGCCGGCTTTCGCGCAGTTGAGGGCGAAGGCGCCCGTATGGGTAAAGCAGTCGAGCACCCTCTTTCCCCCGGCAAGCGCCGCCGCCGCGCGGCGGTTGTACTTCTGGTCGAGAAAAAAGCCCGTCTTCTGGCCGTTTATGTAGTCGACGTCATAGTATATGCCGTTTTCGCATATGGTCACATGGCCGTCGAGGTCCGTTTTCAGGCCCTCGAGCCCGGCATAAAAGCCCTTTTCGCGGCGCATGCCCTCTTTTTCGCGCAGGGCGGCCTCGTTGCGCTCGTATATGGCGCGCAGGCGCACGCCGTATTTTTCAAGCAGCTCAGTTATCAGCCTGTAGATAAGCGGCTTGATGCGCTCTATCCCGAGCGACAGGACCTCGGTAACGAGGATGTCCCCAAAAAGGTCAGCCGTCAGACCCGGGAAGCCGTCCGCCTCGCCGAATATCAGCCGCGAGCAGGGAAAGTCCGTTCCCATGACGGTTTTTCTGTATTCCAGAGCGTAGCTTATCCGCCGGCGCCAGAAGGCTTCGTCGAAGCGGTCGTTGGTGTTGCGGGATATCACGCGCACGCGGATCTTGGAATTGTCGTTTATGAATCCCGCTCCCAGCCAGCTTCCCTTCTGAGTTATAACGTCTACTATATCTCCGTTTTCATATTCGCGCTCCGGTCCCTCGGTCTCCGCGCCGTACACCCAGGGATGCCCGCCGCGCAGCGCCCGGGCGGCCTTCTCGTTTATCGTCACTGCCGGGTATTCTCTGCCCATGTTTTGTCTCCTTGCGTCTTCTGCGTTCAAAAATCTGCCGGCGTATGCGCGCCGGCAGATCTCTGTATTGTCTTATCTGTGCTGATCCTTCGGGCCTCTCGTGCTGCTTGAGCTGCGCGAAGCGCTGCCCGGCTTGAATCCCGGAGGAGTTTTTGCTCCTCCGGAGGACTGCTGCCCTCTGAAGCCGCTGCTCGTGCGCGACTGCGCAGGTCCGCGCGAGGCGCTGCTCGAATGCGAATACGGCCCGTACGGATGGTTGTACTGGCTGCTGCGCCAGGGGCTGTTCGACATAGAGCGGAAGAAATACGAGAGCTTGTACGGCGTGGAGGCGGAGCCTGACGAGCGGTTGAAGGTCTTGTAGCGCGTCTTATCCACCTTTGACGAAAATGCGGCTACAACCAGAACTATAGCGATGGCAACAAAAACCAGCTTGCGCAGGCTGAACGAGAATCCCAAAAACGGAGAGCTTTCTTCGTAATACTCGCTGTCGTCTCCGTAATCGTATATCGAGCTCTCCTGTGCCTGGCTCGCGGATATATACTCATACTGATCGTCGTACCAGTCGAAAAGCTTTTCGAGCAGGTTTTCGACCGCCTTGTCGTAGTCTCCCTTGCGGAACGAAGAATTGAAGTACTTCGTCATATACTCTTCTGCCTTGAGCTGCCCGAAGTTCTTGTATATTCCGTCGCCCACGGCCAGAAACGCGCTGCTTTGCTCCGCGGCGATAAGCAGCAGCATGGAATTTTCATCCTCGCCGCCTATGTCCCAGCGGTTGAGCAGGAGCGTGGCGTATTCGTCGGCATAGTATCCGTCGAGATAATCGACGGTCACTACCATTATCTCCGCGCCAATGGAGGAATTGAGCTTTTTATTTGACTTTTGTATATAGCTCTCCGTGCTTTCGGAAAGCACTCTGGCATAGTCGGCGTAATACGTTCCCTCCGCCGGCTTTTCAACGAAGGCCGCGGCGAAAACGCACAGCGCGAACATAAGGGCTGCCGCCAGGGCTGAAATTCTAAGGATCTTTTTCATTTCCTTTATCCTATTTAAAGTATTCCGGGGCCTTCACGAACGCAGGATAGCGCAGTATGCTCACCGGGAAGGCGCCTAGGACCTTTTTCTCAAAGCTCTGCACTGCTTCGTTGTAGCCGCTTTCGGAGATAGTGAGCGCGGCGCCGTCGAACGCGGATTTATACCCCGCGGCCGAGGCTCTGTCTTCAGCGGAAACGGAAGAATACAGCGCGGCAAAGGCTTCGCCCATCTCTTTATCGGCCGCGCACAGCGCCGCCGGCGAAAGCTTTTTTGCTCCCAGCAGCGATATGAGCTCTCGTCTTGTCTTCAAAAGCTCCTCCGCCTTGTCTGAAAGCTCCGGCTTATCCTCGGCGAGCGTCCAGAGGTTGAGTGCTGCGCGGGCCCTGTTGACAAGCTGCCCGCGTACTGACGGCTGCAGATAGCCGTCTTCTCTGACTCCGGTAATAAAGCTCTTTTCCACTTTCGCCGCCTGCCTGGATACCGAACGATGCACACCGAAGAGCGTCATCAGAAGGCACAGCACTATGCACAGCGGAAGAACAAAGGAATATCTTCTGAACGGGGACATTTCCTCAGCCTCTCAGCTCAAGGAGCTTCTCCTTAAGCTCGCCCTCTATGCGCGTAAGCTCGCCCTCTGCGAGGCGGCGCTTTTCCTTGCCCTCGGTCTGTATGCGCAGCACCTCGTCGAGTGTGCCGATGAGCTTTTCGTTCGTCTGGGTAAGCGTTTCGATATCCACTATGCCTCTCTCGGCTTCCTTTGCGGCCTGGATCGTGCCTATCTGGAGCTTTTCGGCATTTTTCTTAAGCAGCTCGTTGGTCATATCCGTTACTGCGTGCTGAGCCTCCATGGCCTCCTGCGTGTGCGCCATGCCGAGCGCGAGGAGCATCTGGCTCTTCCAGAGGGGAATGGTGTTCATGACGGAGGACTGTATCTTCTCAACCATGAGCGAATCGTTGTTCTGTATGAGCCTTATCTGCGGCGCCATCTGTATGGAGACCATGCGGGTAAGCTCAAGGTCGTGTATTCTCTTTTCAAAGCGGGTGCACATGTTATCGAAGTCGTTTGCCGCCTGCGCGTCCTCCGGAAGGCCGGACTGCTGCGCCTTCTCGCGCAGCTCCACGAGCTCGCCCTCGCGCGCCTTATCCAGCGCCTGCTTGCCCGCGAGGATATACATGGACAGCTCCTTGAAATAGCCGAGGTTGTTTTCATAGAGCTTGTCGAGCGTGGCCACGTCCTTCATCAGAGTTACCTGGTGCCCCTCGAGCATGTCGGTAATCTTTGTGACGCTAACGTCCGCCTTTTCATAGCGCGTTTTGAGCTCGGCTATATGCGCCTTCTGCTTCTTGAAAAGGCCCTTGAGCCCCTTGGGCTTCGCTTCGAGATCTGTAGAAAAGCCCTTAAGCTCGCTTACAAGACCTGTGAGCATGGAGCCCACCTCGCCCATATCCTTGTTTTTCACGCTCTCGAGAGCCGTGCCGGAAAAATCGGAGATGTGCTTCTGCGCGGAGGCGCCGTACTGCAGTATGGCGTTGGTATCGCGTACGTCTATCTTCTCGGAGAATGACTCCACCATCTGCTTTTCTTCATCGGTAAGCGCCGAAAGAGTCTGGTCCACATACTCCTGTGCCGTTACTGCCGGGGCCTTCGGGGCTTCCTTTTCCTCGTTCGCGTCAAGCGTGAGATTGATCTTCATTTCATCCATTGCGAGCTCCTCCTTATGATTGTTTAAAATCGCTCCCGGCCAGGCCTTCGCCGGCCATCAGGGCGTCAAGCACTTTTATATCCGTTTCAATATCGAGCGCTTCGTCTGAAAACAGCGCGTCGAGCTGCTTTTGCCAGCTTCCTATAAGGCGGTCGAGTATGCCGCTTATATTTTCCTTGGTGGCGTCTATATTCTCTCCCTCTATCCCCTGCTCGTCCATTCTGTCGTAAGCGTTCAGCAGCTTGAGAGTAGTGGGCAGATAATAGCGCAGGAAGCGCTTTATCCTTGGTCTGTCCTTCGGATCATCCTTCGCGTCCTGAATTATCTTGCGGGCAAGGTCGATGAGCTTGTCTATCTTCTGCTTTACCTCTTCGGAGCGGGCGGTGCCGGAGAGCCTTGTCATCTCGCCTATGGCTCTTTCGCCCTCAGCGAACAGCTCGTCGAGCTCCGCATCGCCTGTAGTCACAGGCTCCTCGATGATCTTTACGTCGTTCGGGAAAATCTTTTTCATCAGCAGGTATACTATGGCTGTTACCGCCAGGGCTATAATAAAATGCCACACGCGGTGCATCGGCAGCAGCAGACACCACAGTATCCACACCGCCGCCGGGATATAAACGGGCCAGACTGAGCGCCGGATCTCTTTTTTCACCGACTTCATCCCCCCTTTAAAAGTATATGGTTATTTTATTACTATATTATTTCTGTGTCAAGAAAGGCCGCCGTATACTGTTTATTTCGGGCTTCCTGTTCTCTTTTGTTATTATACCATGCCGAGCGGCCCATTGGCGCATTTACGGCTGAGCGCACAAAAAGCGGCCCGCCTGACGGCGGACCGCACTCTTCAAGCGCCGGAACAATTTGACGAACCGGATCGTTTAACGCTTAATGTAAGCTTCATTCCCTGTTTTTTATGCTGACTATCCCTTTGATTATCGCTGCGACAGACAAGAGCATAACGGCAAGAAAGACCGCCGCGCTGGTCGCGGCCGTCAGAGGCAGCAGGCCTGTGTCCTCGCCGTTTGAATTGACCATAATAAGGGTATTCTGAAGCGTGAGGATAGACACGAGCGCGTCTATGAAGCTGATCGTCCTGAGCAGTCTTACAAGGCTGTCGGAGGACCGCTTTCTTCTTTTAAGATTGACGGACGCCATTATGATCTTATACGTCGTATAGGCCGCCATGGCTATCGCCGGGATCAGCGTGAGGTTTACAGGCTTTTGCTGTACGACCATCAGGGATATCGGAATGATCAGGCTGAGATTCAGGATCAAAAGCAGCGCCGACACCGTGATATACACTTTGCTTCTTCTATCCTCCCGCTTGTCGCGCAGCGTTTTTTTCTCCGCCGTGATGATGATACCGCGCAGGATAACAAGGATCAGATAGTAAACGCATATGGTCCCGTACCAAAGGGAAGCGTGGCGTATGCCGAGAAAGCCGTTGTAAAATGCAAAAATCGCTGTTGCGGCAAGAGAGCCGGACGCAGATATGACCGTCTTGAAATCAAAATCGGTTTTCCATCTGTTGATATACTGTTTACCTCTGTTCACTTTTGATCCCGCCCGTACGCCATCGTATGCCGCATGATGAGATCGATGATCATGTCGATATCATCGCGGCAGTCGTCCTCAAGCCACTTTCCTATAATTGCGACTGTTCCCTGCGTATAGAACGCAAAAACGTACTTTTTCTCGCCTTCCGTTACTCCGTGATGTGTCAGAGCCGGCGAAAAAATGCTTTGATAAAAGCTGTCGAAGGTCTTTTGAGAATTGAACAAATGATCCTTCTGATGTATGACCCTGTACGCTCTCATGTTTTCTTTTATAAACCCGAGATAGGGCCTTAAATACTTTTCGCTCGTTAGTATCTCCCTGCTCGGATCGCCGGCAGGAATCGATGAAAGAGATTTTTTGAAACGTTCATTGATCATTCCTATGGTCTCTTCCAGAAGATCATTCATGTTTTCATAATGCAGATAGAAGGTGGTGCGGTTCACGCCGGCTTTCTCACAGACCTCTTTTACGGTGATCCGGTCATAATCCTTCTTTTCAAGTAAAAGCAGGAGAGCCTCGTCCATAAGCGAGGCTGTGTTGAAGTATTTGCTTTCCTGCCTGTTCATAAGCGCTCCTTTATTCTTCGGCTATCTGATTCGCCAGAGAAATAATGTCGGCTGAAAACTTTTTCTTTGAGTTTCCGAGAATCTTTTTGTAAACCGGATAATTGATCGAAACGCCGGCGATACCGATTACTCCTACGATTATTCCGAGTGTCATGAGGGCCGCACTTCCGTTGCCGATGACCTTCATGGAAAGGCACATGCCGACGCCGAGCGCGAGGGCCATTACTATCCCGAACGTGTACGCAAAAATATTGGCCGGAAGCTTGGCGCGGCTGTCGAGCTTTTTGAGCGCCACTACCTTTCGCGTCTCCTTCGGAGCGTATTCGCTCGCTATTTTTTCCGCGTAAGCCTTATCTGTATTCATTGGTGATTCCTCCTTGTTTTTTGTGACTTTACTCTACCATGAGGAATCCTTTAATTGAACGACACAAAAAATTGAAAGTGTCGATTTATTAAACCGATGCAGACATATCCGCTCCGCTTTTTCCTGCTATAGCTTATCATAATGCTCCGATCCTTACAAGGCGGCGTCTGCAATTAACAGGCATGATATGGGCTTCATGGATATCTCTCTTCGGGTGGCGGTATCGCCCGAAAACCCTTTGAAAGAGCAGGAGCCGGCTATGCTTGTCCGCGTCTGACTTGACTTTATTCTCACGCGTGGTAAAATAAAGTATTATGATTGGGCATAATGGGACGAAATGCGGAGTTTCCGCATTCCGCCCCTATCTGAAAGGTTCCGGAGCGCCCGCGTTGCCTGAATAATTCTATGCCGCAGCCGCTCCCCGTGTCACTGCAAACATCATCCTTCAAAACGGAGGGCACATAAAATGATAATAGCTCCTTCGCTTCTCTCAGCCGATTTTTCCTGCCTGGGCAAGGAAATAGAGTCCGTTTCCCGCGCGGACTGGCTCCATGTTGACGTTATGGACGGCTTCTTCGTCCCGAATATCTCGATAGGCATCCCGGTGGTGGAGTCCATACGCAAAATAACCGGCAAAGTGCTGGACGTCCACCTCATGATAGAAAAGCCCGCGCGCTACGTAAAGCAGTTCTGCCTTGCCGGCGCCGATTACGTTACTGTTCACGTCGAGGCCGATCAGTACCAGAACATCGCCGAGGCTATAGCCCTCATCCGCGGGTGCGGCAAAAAGCCCGGCATAGTCCTGAAGCCCAAAACTCCCGCTTCGGCTGTTCTTCCCTTCATCTCCTCCGTTGATATGATACTTGTGATGACGGTAGAGCCCGGCTTCGGCGGCCAGAGCTTCATGGCGGACCAGCTTCCGAAGGTCCGCGCCCTGCGCGAGATGATAGACGCCGGCGGCTATGCCTGCGAGCTGGAGATCGACGGCGGCGTCTCCGAGAAAAACGCAGCCGCCTGCGCCGAAAACGGCGCCACTGCGCTCGTCGCCGGAAGCAGCGTCTTCAAAGCTGCCGACAGGAACGAAGCGATAGAAAAAATCAGAGCTGCGGCTGATACCGCGCAGAGAGGATAAGTGTATCATGGGCTTTTTCCCCGCCGCGTTCGACGCGCTTACAGAACAGTTTGCAAGGCTGCCCGGCGTAGGCACCAAAACCGCGCAGCGGCTCGCTTTTTATATCCTTTCGCTTCCCGATGAAGAGGCCGAGCGCTTCGCGCAGGCCATACGCAACGCAAAAAGCGTCATCCGCACCTGCAGCGTTTGCCAGAACCTCACAGATTCGGATATCTGCCCCGTCTGCGCCTCCGAAAAGCGCGATAAAGGGCTCATATGCGTCGTGTCCGACCCGAAGGACGTGGCGGCTATCGAACGCGCGCGCGAATACCGCGGCACTTATCATGTGCTTTACGGCGTGATATCTCCGATGAATCACATCGGCCCCGAGGACATAAGAATTAAAGAGCTAGTCTCCCGCGTGGCCGGCGGAGACGTGCGCGAGGTCATAATGGCCACCAACCCCGATACCGAGGGAGAGACGACCGCGCTTTATATAACCCGCCTTTTAAAGCCGTTCGGAATAAAGCTCTCCCGCCTTGCCTACGGCATACCCGTGGGCGCGTCGCTCGAATTTGCGGACGACGCCACTTTAATGCGCGCCATGGAGGGCAGAACGGAGTTATAACTCCTGCCCGAGGCGGTTAAAATCGTATTCAAGAGCGGCGGCCGCTCCGCCCTCTGAAATAACGGAAATACATATTTATGAAAGGAAAAAAATATTTCAATGGCAGAAAAACTTAAGATCATTGCGCTCGGAGGGCTCGGTGAGATAGGTAAAAACCTCACTCTGCTCGAGTACAAGAAGGACATCATCATCGTCGACTGCGGCATGGGCTTCCCAGATAACGACATGTACGGCGTCGACATGGTAATACCCGACGTATCTTATCTCCTCCGCAACGCAGACAAAGTCCGGGGAATGATCCTTACCCACGGGCACGAGGATCATATAGGGGCCGTTCCCTATATCCTTAAGGACCTTGATATACCCGTATGCGCCACGCGCATGACGGCTGCTCTCGTGCGCCACAAGCTGGCCGAGGCCGGATTGTGCGACGATATGATACATGAGATAGAGGCCGGCTCGCGCTTCCGTCTCGGCTGCTTCGAGATAGAGGCGATACGTGTCAATCATTCCATTGCGGACTCCGTAGCCTACTGCATAACCACGCCGATCGGGAAAGTCATACACACCGGCGATTTCAAGATAGACCCCACCCCCATAAACGGCGAGATGATAGATCTCACCCGCCTCGGCAACCTCGGGAGGGAGGGCGTGCTCCTGCTTCTGGCGGACTCCACCAACGTTGAAAAGGCCGGTATCTCTCTCTCTGAGCAGACCGTCGGCGAGCGGCTTGACATTATTTTTGCCGGCTGCAAAAAGCGCATAATAGTTACTACCTTTGCCTCAAACGTTCACAGAATACAGGAGATAATAAACGCCGCGGCCAAATCCGGCCGCAAGGTCGGCGTTACCGGCCGCAGCATGGAGAACATTCTGCAGTATTCCTCCGAGCTCGGCTATATAGACATTCCCGAGGGCGTGCTTATGGAAATGAACAAGCTCAAGGGGCTGCCCCCCGAAAAGGTCGCCGTAATCTGCACGGGGAGCCAGGGTGAAAATATGTCCGCTCTCTACCGCATGGCCTTCTCCGGCCACAGACAGATAGAGATAGGCGCGAACGACAGGGTAATTATCTCCGCGAGTGCGGTTCCCGGCAACGAAACGACCGTAACGCGCGTCATCGACGAGCTCTTCCGCAAGGGCGCTGAGGTCCTTTACCGCGATATCGACGATATCCACGCCTCCGGCCACGCCTGCCGCGACGAGCTGAGGATAATACACGCGCTCGTAAAACCCAAATTCTTCATGCCGGTGCACGGCGAATACAGGCACCTTAAGCTGCACGCGGACCTTGCCCGCAAAATGGGCATGCCCGCGCAGAACATAATCATAAGCGATATAGGCAAGGTCGTCGAAGTCTCGCAGAGGAAGATATGCATAAACGGCACCGTTCCCTCCGGCAGGGTCCTTGTGGACGGCACAGGCATGGGCGACGTGGGCGGCGTAGTTCTGCGCGACAGGAAGCACCTGGCGCAGGACGGCATGCTGGTCGTCGTCGTCAACCTCTCTTCGGAGGACGGCTCCCTTGTCTCCGGGCCGGATATCATCTCCCGCGGCTTTGTCTATATGAAGGAAAGCGAGGGCCTCATGGAGGACCTTCGCCGCATCGTAGTGGAAACGCTTGATGAATGCAGCTACGACGGCATCTCCGACTGGGCCAGCATTAAATCCGCGATAAAAAGCTCGCTCTCCGCGCATATAGCGCGCACTACCAAGCGCACTCCGATGATCCTCCCGGTAATAATGGAAATCTGACAGGAGCCCGCCATGAACATTCAGATATTCGGCAAAAGCAAATGCTTCGATACGAAAAAGGCCGAGCGCTACTTCAAGGAACGGCGCATAAAATTCCAGCAGATAGATATACTCCGCTACGGCATCAGCCGCGGCGAGCTGCGCTCCGTAGTTTCGGCCGTCGGGATCGAAAACCTCGTTGACGAAAAAGTTGAGGGCGCCGAGATCGTGCGCTATCTGGCCACTAAAGAAGCTAAGGAAGAGAAGCTCTTCGAATATCCCGAGTATATAAAGACCCCCATCGTCCGAAACGGAAAGCAGGCCACCGTCGGCTATTGCCCCGAGGTCTGGAAGCAATGGGAATGAGCCCTCCCGCGGCCGGGATAGCGGAAATAGACGTCCACGGGATGACTCGAATACAGGCGCGCGCCGCAATAGACAGCGCGCTCAAAAGAGCGCGCGGAGCCTACCGCCTGCGGGTGATACACGGCTATAATTCCGGCGTTTCCCTGCGCGATATGATCCGCTCCGAATACAAAAAGCACCCGAAGGTGCTTCGCGTGGAGATAGGTCTCAACGCCGGTATCACGGAGCTTGTGCTCCGCGAATTCTGAAACCCGGCGCATATGTGAAAAACAAACCCGAGCTGCTTTAAAGCAGCTCGGGTTTAATGCTTTTATTTATCCTCAGCGGTCCGCGCGGTTGAAGCCGTTTTTCATATGCATGCTCGCGTCCTTCAAGACTTTGTTGAGAACGTCCGTCGTGCGGTCCTTTGCCATTTTGCAGAGCTCTTCGTTCGCTTTTCGTGTAAGCGAGTAATCACCGCTCTCGCGCATCCTTTTGTCGTACTCCAGCACCAGCTTCCGTCCCTCGGTGAACACCGCGCTCTGGTAGCGCTCTATCTCCTGTATGCTGGTAGCGTAATTACGGTCCGCCAGAGCGGCTATGAGCCGGCTTGCCCAGTAGAAGTTCTCGGTCGAAACGTCGAGCTTCACGTCGCTCAGGTAGGCGGGGATCCTGTCCGTATTCGCGTATATGGGCAGCATCGCGTCAAAAGTCGTAGAGCCGAAGCAGACCCACTCTATTCCCTTTATCTCCTCAGGCACTCCGCTGCGTATCTGGCAGACCGTCGTCACGCCCGTACGGTTTATGCCGATGGAGCGGTACATGCCGCGCTTTCCGGTATCGCGGCCGGAATAGGGGTCGAAATCGGTGCCGTTGAAATGGGAGGAGAGTATGTATTTAACGTCCTCCACCGCGACTTTTCTGTCCGGCACTATCGCCCAGGGGATATTATCGCTTTCGGGGGTGAATTCGGCGTTCTCCCCGTCCCAGCGGTGGGAATAAGGCGCGAGATACCGGCCCATAAACCAGGCTCTCGGCGTATTGTAGATATGGTCCATATCCCTGCGCGAGCCGAAAATGTCGCGCGGGTTGAACTTTCCGTCCTGATTCAGATCGAGATCGTTCTCCGCTATGAACTCCTTAAGGTCCTTCGAGCACATGCAGTTTTTCTGTGCTCCGAAAGCATCCTTCATGTCGAAAGAATCCGTTCCGAACTGGTTGGGATTGATAACGCAGGCCTCGTCCGGGACTCTCCGCGCTATCCAATGGTGTCCGCCTATGGTCTCCATCCACCATACCTCGTTCTCGTCGTTGAAGGCTATGCCGTTTGATTCATACGTGCCGTATTTCTCAAGCAGCTCCGCCAGGCGCAGGACTCCCTCCCTCGCCGTGCGTATATAAGGAAGCACGAGGACGATTATATCCTCCTCGCCTATGCCGCCGGGAACGTCCTTTTCCTTTCTGCTCTTTGCTTTTTTGTATTCCACCAGCGGGTCCGCCGCGAGCACTCTCGGGTTTGAGGTTATCGTTTCCGTGGCCGTCATGCCGACGTTCGCCGCGTTTATGCCCGTGGCCGCCCAGATACCGTTCTTTGTATCTACGCTCGGGCAGGACGTATAGCGCAGCGGCTCCTCCGGCAGCTCTATCTCAACGTGGGAAATAACGCTTTTGTACTTTCTTTTCTGGTCCTTCGGCTCGGTCACAATGAGCTTTTTTACATCAAAGCCGCCGTCGTCCGTTCTCGCTATCATAGTGGAGCGGTCGTTGCTGGCCTTTTTGCCTACAAGTATGGTAGTGCAGGGCATATGCTTATCCTCCATTCGCTCGTTTTTGCCGGGATTTACTTTACTACATATTCCTTGGCGAATCAAGTCGGATCGCGGCTCAAAAGCAGCGGCTCAAAGCGTGATCCAGTACCGCTGTTCTGTCTCTCCGTCCGAATTGACGAATTCGTTTTCAAGCACGCCTCCGTTTTTGACTATGGACTTCGCCGAGCCGATATTTTCCTTATCGCAGACCATCAGCACCTTGTCTATCCCCAGCTTCCTGCATTCTTCAAGAGCCAGGCGGATCATCTCGGTGGCGTAGCCTTTTCTCCTTTCGGTCGGCCTTATGCCGTCTCCTATATGCCCGCCCTCCCGCAGGAGCGCGTCGTTCAGATAATGGCGGATGTTCACCGCTCCGAGAAGTCTGTTCCTGTCCTCATCCAGCAGGAAAAACACGGAATCCGGGACTCTGTTTTCCGTCGCTTCCTTCAGCTCCAGATTTTCGAGATAATTATCGAAATCGCGGTAATCGTTTTTAAAAATGGCCCAGGGCGAGCCGTTCGTATGGTTGAGCTCCTGGTCTGCCTTCCACTCGTCTATCATTTCCCCGAGCTGCTTCTCATAGGCCTTCGTCAGCTTTAGCAGTTTCAGGTTCATAACTCTCTCCCTCTGCATTCCTTTTCAGTCGTCGGCGCCTCAGAGCTTTCGGAGGATATCCAGTGTGTGATGAGAGGCTCCTGTCAGATCCTGCCGTTCGCAGATCGAGAAATGATAGTCCATCCACTTGCCGAATGTCTCATCGTCCATGGCGTCAATACACTCCCGCATATAATTTGTCGCTCCGTCGGCAGCCACCAGCTTGACCCTCTCCACCGGAAATTCCGCATTCAGTGATGCAATATCCTCCGTGCGGACCAGATCGAACAGTTCCGAAGCTTCACTGACGCAGTGCCAGTCCGGCGTGAGCAGGTTCCGATCGAGCGCATACCTCAGATTGTTCTTCAGGAACACGAACCCGATGACTGTCGCTTCGTTCATGCAGTATGCAACCAATATGCGGCCGCCCTTTTTCGTCACACGGACCGCTTCTGCCATCGCCTGCAGCTTATCCTCCCTCGTATAGAGGTGATACATCGGGCCGAGCAGCATGGTAAGATCGAATGAATTATCAGCAAATCCCGACAGATCCAGCGCATTGCCCTGGATAGCAGTGATCGGTTCCGAGCCGTCCAGCTTGGCTTTGAGCAGCTCCAGATTATGCTCAATCAGCTCCACAGCCGTCACCTGGAAACCCTGCTTTGCGAGCGTCACGCTGTATCGGCCGGTCCCGGCTCCCACCTCCAGAACGGCAGGATCGGAAACATTCTCAAGACTCTCCCGAATGTATTTCATGGTAGTCAGATATTCGACCTGTCCATGCCGTGAAAGCAGACGCTCTTCCTCGTTGTAGCTGTTGTAGTATTCTTCAAGATAATTCATCGTATCACCCGCGATCAGCGATTTGTTGCAATTATACTCTACGCCGCCCAAACAAGCAACAAAAAACCTCTCTTGTCCAAGTAGACAAGAGAGGTCTCCTATATGGTGCGCGAGGCGGGACTTGAACCCGCACGCCCGTAGTGAGCACTAGAACCTGAATCTAGCGAGTCTGCCAATTCCACCACTCGCGCGTGCTGTGTTATGTTAGCACATTTGTTTTTCCTTGTCAACCGTTTTTCAGCCGTTGCCTTTCAGTTCCTTCAGCATTTTGTCTACTTCCGGCCTTGCCTCGAGCATAAGGTCCTCCCACTCGTCGGCATAGTCGAAGGTGCAGTCCTCTCCGGAGTTCAATCTGGCTATATAGCCGTCGAAAAGATCGTAATCGCGCTTGTAGATATGATAGCTGTTGGCCCTGTGAGCATAGGTGCCCACGGGCACTCCGAGAGCGTCCGCCACCCTCTTCTGCAGCATAACGAGCGCAAACATGTTCATGAACGAGGCCTTGGCCGCGTCGTTGCTGCGGAAAAGGACGAAGCAGTCGAGCTTGCCGCCGCGTATCATATACTGAATGGACTGCAGGCAGGCCGGATCGTCGCAGGCGTAATCGTCTTCATTATCGCGCACGGAGATAACCGCCCTGCGGGACCACGGGTCTCTCTTCAGTTCCTCTATGCATCTGTCTATATAAGGCCCGTAGCGCTGGTGGTAGGTATAGGCCCAGTTGCCGCGCTCGACTTCAAAATCAAGTATGCCGTCGAGCATTTCCTGCCTGTAGCGCTCAAGATCGTACGGGCCGCCGAAGAACAGCCGGGAGATCATAGGCTCGGAAAGCGGAGATTCCACCAGTATCGTCATCGCGCACTCAAACGATACCGGCGTTTCCCGCCCGCACCTTTTGAGCTCCAAAAGCGCGGCGTGATATGCCTCGGCGATGCTCCCGCCCCTTACATAACCTTCCGTCATCTCCAGCTCCTCACTTTCTGTAAAAAAGAATTCCGAAGCAGTACGGGCCGCAGTGGCTTGCTATCGTGCAGCCGGCTTCGCTTATATGCAGCTCTTTAAAGTCAGCATTTGCCTTTACTTCGTCTATTATCTTCTCCAGCGCTCCGTCCGGCAGACCTGTGGAACAGAGGAATATTCTCTTGAGGTCTATATCGTCTCTGCCGGAAAGTCTGTCGTGGACGTACTGCACGAGCACCTTGTCGAGAGGACCGCGGTATTTTTTGCCCACGCTCATCTTACCGTTCTTCACTTCGATGCAGGGCTTGAGCTTAAGTATATTCGCACCCAGCGCCGCAACTGAAGAGCACCTTCCGCCCTTGGCGAGGTACACAAGCGTATCGAGAATAAAGCTTACCTCGAGCTTTTCCCTGCGCTCGTTAAGGATTTTCTGTATCTCTTCGCCGCTCATCCCTTCCGCGGCGAGCAGCGCCGCGTCCACAGCCAGGTGGCCGCTGCCGTTTGAAAGATTCAGCGAATCCACCGGATATACGTTGCCGAGTCTCTCTGCCGCAGTCACCGCGTTGGCATAGCAGCTGGAAAGCTCGCTGCTCAGGTTTATATGAACTATCGCATCGTATTCCTTTAGCCAGCCGCCGAAAAACTCCAGGTAGTCCTCCACATTGAGTGCCGAGGTCGAGCAGAGGTCCCTGCTCTGCTCATAATAACTGAACACATCTTCTTTTGTTATATCCACTCCGTCGCGCAGGACTTCTTTGCCTCTTATAACGCAAAGGGGGATTATGCCGATGTCGTACTTTGAAACAAGCTCTGCCGACAGATCGCATGTGCTGTCAGCCGTAATCTTTATGCGCATGTATCCTCCTGAAATAATACCTTATTATTCTTCGCCTTTCCAGCGGCCAACTATGTTTTTCGGCAGTTCTCCCCTGCTCACAGCCATTGCGTTCTCCCAGAACCACTTGTGGCTGCGTACGAAAACCCCGGACGTCACACCCGCAATATGAGGGGAGAGCGTAACTCCGTAGCCCGCGCTTAGAACGGGGTTGTCTTTCGTAACGGGCTCCGGGCTGAGAGTATCTATACCGGCGCGCAGCTTTCCGGCCTTAATCGCCTCGGCAAGCGCCTCCTGGTCGGTTATCTCGCCGCGGGAGGTGTTGATAAGGATGGCTCCTGGCTTCATTTTCGCGATTGCTTCCCTGTTGAACATGTTTTCGGTGAAGCGGTTTACCGGCACGTGTATACTTATAATATCGCATACTCCGAGCAATTCGTCAAACGAAACGCTCTCGACTCCGCATTCGCTCAGCTCTTCCTCCGTGGGCTCGGGCACGCTGTACGTGCTCATGCGGCAGCCGAAGGGCTTGAGCAGGCGGGCAGTGCATTTGCTTATAGCGCCGAAGCCGACGAAGCCGACGCGGCAGTCGCCGAGCTCGGTGAGGCCCTCGTTTATAAACTGAGTCTTGGCGTTTATCTGCCTGCCGGCGCGCACCTCGTCGTCCCCCTCGCAGAGCCTTCTGAGCACGGCGAGCATGAGCAGGACCGTCTGCTCGGCGACGCTTTTGGAGTTTACGCCCGCGGCGTTGCAGACGAAAATCTTTCTCTCGTCCGCCGCTTCGGTATCTATGAGATTGAAGGCAACGCCTTCGGATTCTATGAGCTTGAGCTTCGGCAGCTTTGACATGAGGTCGGCGTCGACCTTCGCGACGGCGTCGCAGAATATGGCATCCGCGTCCGGGCAGAAGGCCGCTATAGAAGCGTTGTCGCCGGGACCGGTGTAAACGCAAAGCTCAAAGTCGGCAGGGAGCTCCTCCGGCTTATAATGCGCTCTTACTCTTTCTTCGTTTATCAGAGCAAGTATCTTCATTTTTCAGCCCTCCATGTGAAGTATCACGCCGTCGGCCGCAAGCGAGGCCTGCAGCGCCGGAACGTTTATATCCTGCATCGCTCTGCCTGTCTTCGCCGCTTCCGCAGCGGCGGCGCCTGCGGCGTGGCCGGTGAGCGCGCAGGCAGGAATAAAGCGGGCTATCTCCCAGGCCCTTCCGCCGGCGGAAACTATGCGCCCGGCGGCGGCGATATTCTTTATCTTCGGGGATATCAGACCCTCGTAGGGGAATTCGTATATATCCGTAGGCTTTATGGAATCTATCATGCAGCCTATGGAATGCTCTTCCCTGCTGTCCGGCTTAACCTTCAGCTCGTCGATCCCGATTATCCTTCTCGTCATGCGGTACTGCGGCATCAGCGGCAGAGTGAGCATGCAGTAGTCGTCTCTGAGGTTCTTTTTCAGATACTCCAGCGCAAGCTCGCGGCTCGTGCGGATATAGGCGTTTACCTCTTCGCTGCTCGTGCCGTAATACTCCGGGATGCTCTCGTCGTTATCCTCGCCGTGCGGTACCTGACCTATCCAGCGCAGAGGAGCGGCGCTTATCATGCTGCCGTTTTCAATTCCCTTCTGCATGGTCTTGAAATCGAGCTCGTGCGCCCAGTGCGATACTATGTTTCTCTGCTCCTCGCACTCGGCTCCGGCGCGGAACATAAGGTCCGCGTCGCCCGAAGCGTCTATAAAAGCCTTGGCCATATAGGCCGTGCGACCCGATTTGTTCTCTACTATCACTCCGCGGCAGACGCCGTCCTCCATTATGGGCTCGGAGAACACGGTATCGAATACCACGTCCACTCCCTCCTGCTGCATTATCTCGTCGAGCGCGAAGACAGCCGCAGGGATGTTGAAATTCGTCCTGTAGCGCCCGGTGGGATTCTCCACGCGCAGCGCCCCGTCGCGCCAGCAATCCGGAAGATTGTCATAGCCGTATTTTATGCACAGGTGGAGCAGCTCCTGGGCAAGGCCGCCGTAGACCCTGCGTCCCCTGCCTTCATCAAGCGGCAGATATATGCAAACGTGGCCGAGCGTTGCAAGGCCGCCGAGTATTATGCTTTTTTCTATGAGAATGACCTTCGCGCCTCTCCTGCGCGCGGCAAGCGCCGCGGCGCAGCCGGCTATTCCGCCGCCTATAACTATTACGTCGGCCTCGCCCGCAACGCGTATTTCTCTTTTCTCTTCCGTTATCGTATTCACAGCTCTCGCTCTCCTCCCGATCGTTCTCCTTTGATAGAATATTCCAATTATACAGTATTATAGCATACACTTGTTATTAATGCCATATTATACTTTCAAATCCTTCGCTTTTCTTTCCGGCTTATTTACATACCGGCGGCGGCCGTGCTATAATCGGTAAAGCAGATATATGATCCTCCGGAGGCAAGACCCGCATGAAAGGCAGAATCGTACGCAAGGCAATATTATACCTGATAGGCATGTTCATCCTGGCTCTCGGAATTTCGTTCTCGGTGAAATCCGCCTTCGGCGTATCGCCCGTCACGTCCGTAGCTTTCGTTATGGCCCGCCTCATGGGCATTACTCTCGGCTATGCCACTATCATACTTTACGTGATTTACGTCGGCGCGCAGTATCTGCTGCTGAGAAAAAAGTTCCCGCTCAAATACCTGCTGCAGATTCCCGTTTCATTCGTCTTCGGATACTTTACCGATTTTACTACCTTTCTCATATCTCCCATACATGCCTCAGGTTATTTTCTGCGCGCCGTATGTCTTGTTATCGGCATAATGTGCGTAGCTCTGGGCGTCAAGTTCTATCTCCGGGCGGATATTGTTCCCGTCCCGGGCGACGGCATAATGCTCGCCATCGCGCAGACGGTAAGATTCCCCGTTCCCCGCACGAAAATATTATTCGACTGCGCCTCCGCCGCCCTTTCGATAATCGTTTCCCTTATCGTATACCGCGATATCCGGGGCATCGGAATAGGCACGATCGTAGCCGCGCTCGGCACCGGCCAGATGCTTAAGGTCTTCGGCCTGCTGCTTGATAAGAAGATCACGCTGTTTCTCGACGGCGGTCATAATAAAAGTGAAATGAAGGAGTCTGAGTGAAATGACAGAAATAATCCAGTTTTCCTCCGGCATGTCAAAGGGCTTTTTCGTAAAATGCGGAGATTCCGTTGTCCTCGTCGACACCGGCTTTGTAAAAGGGCTTGACGATTTCAAGGCTCACTGCGAGAAGGCCGGCGTGAAGCCTGAGCAGATAAAGCTCATCGTCATCTCCCATGAGCATAACGACCATTTCATGTGCCTCGACGTGATAAAGGACTTTTTGAAGGTGCCGGTGATGTGCCACAAGAATTCCTTTGAAAGTCTTTCAAAGGGACTCGACCCATCGGTAAAGACCCGCGACGGCTCGCCTGCTCCGGGCGATCCCGGAAGACCGCGTCCGAAAATGCCCTTCCCGAACCCCAAGGTCACTCCGGATATCCTCGTGGGCGACGAGGGCCGCTCTCTCGAGGACTTCGGCGTTGAGGCGCGCCTCATCTATACCCCCGGCCACAGCGCCGGCTCCATGACTCTGCTGACTGACGATGCCGCCATAATCGGCGATATAATCATCAGCAACCCCGATGGCAGCATACGCACCGCAAAATTCGCGGATGACGAGGCGGCGCTCAAAAACAGCGTTATGGATATCCTTGCCGCTTCCCCGAAGACCATTTTCTCCGGTCATGCCGACCCTGTGCCGGTAGACGAATTTCTCGCCATATTCGAGGAAGAATGGGCGGCTGAAGATAAGTAACTACCCGAAGCGCATAAAAAAGCGGAGGCTTTCAAACGAAAGCCTCCGCTTTTTGTTTCCGTTACTCCGCGAGCCATCTGCCGAGCTCTTCCGCCGCGGCAAGATACTCTTCGTTATTGGCGCAGGTATCGAGCGCCGCGCAGCCGCGCGCGAGAACGCTCTTATACTGCTTTATGCCGCGCACGCCGTAATACCCGGCGACCTGAGCCGCGAGAGCCCCCATGGCATCCAGCGGAGCCGAGCCAAAGGTGAGCACCACGCCTATCTTCTTATCGGCGCTCTTTTCTCCGAAGCCGTTCTCTCCCCAGGGCACGCAGTAGGTGCGGTCTATAAACGCTTTCGTCTGCGCGTTAACATGGGAGAAGTACACCGGCGCAAGGATCACCAGCGCGTCGTATTCCCTTATTTTGGCGGGAATGGGCGCGTAATCGTCCTGCTGGACACAGTCTCTGCCGAGCTTCCGGCATGCGCCGCAGCCTACGCAGCCGTTCACCTTCTTATCTCTTATAACAAACGTTTCGGCCGTGCCGCCCGCGGCGAGCACGCCCCTTTCAACGGCAGCCGCCATTGCGTCTCCGTTGCCGTTTTTTCTGGGACTGCCTGCAACAATAAGTACTTTTTTCATAAAGCTATCCCTCCGGTCAGTTCTTTTTTGCAGCCGTATTTTATCACCATTGATATAATTATGCAATAATGCATTGCATTTGTAAAAACAAGATGCTAAAATACTTCCAGTAACAATTGGAGGTGCTTTTCATTGAGTCTTGAAAAATTTACTCCCGATGAACTTAAGATTAGCGAATATGTGAAAGACCATCGCGGTAATGAAGTAGGTCTTTTCACCCACCCTATCACACCCAAAGAGAATTATCTCCGCCTTTATAACGGCAAGACCCCCATGTGGATCCCCTTCAACAGCGAGGAGCATGTAAACCTTCGCATAGACTGCGATCCCGAAAATCAGGCGCGCAGCCCTTCCGGCGGTATCGACGGCTACGGAGTAGAATGGGTCTGGGTAGAAGCTGCAGGCGGTGCAATGGTAAAGCCCGGCGATCCGAAGGTAACCGACATCGAGCACTGGGAAGATTTTATAACGATCCCCGATCCCGATTCCTGGGACTGGGAAGGCTGCTATGAGCGCAACAAGGATAAGCTCGATCCCAACAAGCTCACCTTCATAGGCACTTCAAGCTGCCTGTTCGAGCGTCTTATCGCTGTAATGGACTTCGGCGAGGCCGCTGTAGCTCTTATAGACGACGAGCAGAAGCCGCATGTACACCGCTTCTTCCGCGCTGTTACCGATCAGCGCAAGCGCTTCTACTATCTGTGCAAAAAATGGTTCAATGCCGATATAGTCAACTTCAACGACGACTGGGGTTCTCAGCGCGCTGAATTCTTCTCCGTTGAAACCGCTCGCGAGATGCTCGTGCCGTACGTAAAGGAAATTGGCGACTATGTTCATTCCCTCGGCATGCTGTTCGATCTCCATTCCTGCGGCTTTGTTGAGAACTTTGTGCCTCTGTTCATTGAGGAAGGCTTCAATTCCTGGGGCGGCCAGCCGATGAACGACAAATTCGCTCTCAAGAAAAAGTACGGCGATAAGCAGATGGTCTTCACCCATGGCTTCGAGGTTCCGGAAGGCGCTACCCATGAATACATAGACAAGGCTCTGGATGAATTCATGGCCGGTATCGGCGAAGACAACCGCGTTTTGTTCTTCACCCACTCCACCGATCCTTATCTTCACGAGCAGCTTTACGTCCGCTCCCGCCAGAATTACGATCGCCTTGTCGCCGAAGGCAGAGCTATACTCTGAGAACAACAAAAACATAAGCAAGGGCCTCCGCAGCTGCGGAGGCCCTTATTGTTATTGCTTGTGAGCTTTGGAGAGCGGTATCTTCATAGCTTTTTTTATCGCCCGCGCCAGGAAATATGCCGCTGCCGTCAATATGATATCCTTCGGCAGATACGGCAGGGATACTGTGAGCATCGCGGCCTTGAACGCCGTTTTCGTAACGGCGGCAAAATACGCCGCTCCGCATACGTGGCATAATAGCGTACCCAGAATTCCCAAAGGCAGAGCGAACGCAGGCTTTTCCTTCGCGCCGCACAGCGCAGCAACCGCCGGGAAAGTAAATAAAAATCCCCCCGTAGGGCCTATCAGTATTCCTGCTCCTCCGCGGAAATTCGAGAATACAGGCGCTCCCGCCAGCCCCATCAGAAGATATACCCCCATTGCCAGCGCTCCGTAGCCGGAGCCGAGGAAATACCCGCAAAGCGCCGCCGTAAAAGTCTGCAGCGTTATAGGCACGCCGGTCGGCATGGGTATGGAGAGCTGTGAGAGCACAGCCATAAGCGCTGCGAACACAGCGCAGAAAACAAGCTTTTTTGTCTTAATGTCAGATCACGTCCTTCTGCTTATTGCAGAACGAGTATACCTTTCTTCTTCATGATTGTCAACTCTAAAATTATTTATTGTTGACAATCTATTTTTTTACTTTTCTTTTTGCTCATGCTTGCGCGCATGCAGACAACATGCTAAAATGTTTTTTTGTGAAAGGAGTGCTGCCGATGGTACCCGGTCTGCTTGGCTTCGGCCTTATGAGGCTTCCCGCGAAAAACGGCCATATAGATAAAGAAGAAGTCGCCCGCATGGCCGATCTCTTCATTGAAAACGGTTTCAATTACTTTGATACTGCCTATGTCTACAACGACGGCGAATCGGAAAACGCCTTCCGCGAATGCGTGGCAAAGCGGCATGACAGAAGCTCTTTTCTCATTGCGGATAAGATCCCTCTCTGGAAGGTGGAGCGCCCGGAGGATCTGCCGCGCATAACCGACGAGCTGCTCGAGCGCTGCGGAGTTGAATACCTTGATTATCTTCTGCTTCACTCTCTGCACGACGAGCATCTCGCCCTGACCTATAAGCTCGGCGCCTGGGATTTCCTCCGCTCCGTAAAGGAGCGGGGCCTCGCGCGCAACGTCGGCTTTTCCTTCCACGATACTCCGCCTGTTCTTGAAAAGATCCTCTTGGAAAATCCCTGGGTGGATTTCGTACAGCTGCAGATAAACTATGCCGACTGGGATTCTCCGAACGTTAATTCCCGCGAATGCTATGAAATCGCCATCCGCCACGGCAAAAAGATCGTAATAATGGAGCCCATAAAGGGCGGCTCTCTCGTCACTATGCCGGATAATATCTCTGCTCCTCTGAAGAAGGCCGATCCCTCCGCCTCTCTCGCCTCTTGGGCGCTGCGCTACGCCGCCTCCCTGCCGGGAGTGCTTACCGTTTTGAGCGGCATGTCAGAATACTCGCAGATGGAGGAGAATATCTCCGTCTTCAAGAATATGAAGCCCCTGAGCGAGGAAGAAAAGGGCGTGCTGGCAAAGGTCGCCCAGGCTATAAGGGACGTGCCTACGGTGCCCTGCACAAGGTGCAAATACTGCATGAGCGAATGCCCGCAGCATATAGAGATACCCAATCTCCTCGGAGTTTACAACGAATACAGAATATTCGCAAATATGGCCGGCGCTCTTCGCCGGTACCGCCTCTCCTCGCGCGACGGCGCGCCCGCCTCGGCGTGCATAGCCTGCCGGAGCTGCGAAAACATATGTCCCCAGCATATAGAAATAAGCCGCTGCATGGCTGAAATGGCCGATATCTTTGAAAACCCGCAGAGCACAGGAGGGAGTAAATAAAATGAAACGTATAGGCTTCGATAACGACAAATACGTCAAAATGCAGTCTGAAAAGATACGCGAGCGTATTGCCTCCTACGGTAAGCTGTATCTCGAGTTCGGCGGCAAGCTTTTCGACGACTATCACGCCTCCCGCGTACTCCCCGGGTTTTCCCCCACCAGCAAGATACATATGCTGCTTGAGCTGAAGGATCAGGCCGAAATAATAATAGCCATAAATTCCGACGATATAGAGAAAAACCGTGTGCGCGGCGATCTCGGCATCACTTATGATCTTGACGTTCTGCGCCTTATAGACGCCTTCCGCGAAAGCGGTCTTTACGTAGGCAGCGTAGTGCTCACGCAGTACGCCTCTCAGCCCGCGGCGGAATCCTTCCGCAAAAAGCTGCAGAATCTCGGCGTAAAGGTATATATCCATTATCCTATTGACGGCTACCCATCCGACGTTGCCCATATCGTGAGCCAGGAGGGCTTCGGCAAGAACGAATACATAGAAACGAGCCGTTCGCTCGTAGTTGTCACGGCGCCAGGCCCCGGCAGCGGCAAAATGGCCACCTGCCTCTCCCAGCTCTACCACGAGCAGCTTCGCGGAATATGCGCCGGCTACGCAAAATTCGAGACCTTTCCCGTGTGGAATCTCCCGCTCAGTCATCCGGTAAACCTTGCCTATGAGGCTGCGACGGCTGATCTTAACGACGTGAATATGATAGACCCGTTCCATCTTGAGGCCTATAACGAACCCGCCGTTAACTATAATCGCGACGTTGAGATATTCCCCGTGCTCAACGCCATAATAGAGAGCATCTTCGGCGTATCTCCCTATAAATCCCCTACCGACATGGGCGTAAATATGGCCGGCTACTGCATAACCGACGATGACGTCTGCCGCGAGGCCTCCTGCCGCGAGATTATCCGCCGCTATTATGCCGCCATGGCCGAGCTGCGCCGCGGGAACGGGACGCACGAAGAAGTATATAAAATAGAACTTCTTATGAAGAAAGCGGGCGTATCGCCGACGGACCGCAAGGTCACCACGGCGGCGCTCGAAATGGCCAAGGCCACCGGCAACCCCGCCACAGCCATAGAGCTGCCGGACGGCAGAATAGTGACGGGCAAAACGTCCTCTCTGCTCGGAGCCTCCTCCGCCATGATACTCGATGCGCTCAAGGCCCTCTGCGGCATACCCGACAAGCGCCTGCTTCTCGCCCGCTCCATAATAGAGCCCGTTCAGGAGCTCAAGGTGCGTTTTCTGGGGAATAAAAACCCCCTGCTCCATGCTGACGAGGTCCTCGTAACGCTCTCTATCTGCGCCGCTACCGACCCCGTAGCCCGCCAGGCGCTCGAGCAGATACCAAACCTCGCCGGCTGCGACGTGCATTCCACTGTGATCCTCTCCGCCGCCGACAGCAACACCTTCCGCAAGCTCGGGGTCAACCTCACCTGCGAGCCGCAGTATGAGTCCAATCAGCTGTACCATCGCGGCTGACCCCGGCATAAAAATGAATAAAACTTAGAAGGAGCAAACCACCTTGATATATAAAGACGTCCTTGAAGCAATCGGCCGAACTCCCCTTATAAGGCTCAACCGCATGCCTGATCCCGACGGAGCGCAGGTGCTTGTAAAATTCGAAGGGCTCAATGTAGGCGGCTCAATAAAAACCCGTACGGCGCTCAATATGATAGAGAACGGCGAGCGCAGAGGCCTGATAAAACCGGACAGCATAATAGTTGAGCCCACGAGCGGCAATCAGGGCATCGGCCTTGCGCTGATAGGCGCCGTGCGCGGCTACAAAACCATAATAATAATGCCCGACTCCGTAAGCGAAGAGCGGCGCAAGCTCGTGCAGCATTACGGCGCCGAGGTAATACTCATACACGACGCCGGCAACATCGGCAAATGCATAGAAGAATGTCTCAACACCGCGCTGCGCATGGGCCGCGAAAACCCGAAGGTGTTCATACCTGAGCAGTTTTCCAATCCCGCAAACCCGATGGTGCACAGGGAGCATACTGCTCTTGAAATACTTGAGCAGGCCGGATGCCCGATAGACGGCTTCTGCTCCGGTGTCGGCACCGGCGGCACTATAACCGGCACGGGCGAAGTGCTCAAGCAGCACAATCCGGATATAACGATATGGGCCGTAGAGCCCGAAAACGCGGCCATACTCGCCGGAGGCAATATAGGCACGCATCTGCAGATGGGCATAGGCGACGGGCTCATACCCGATAATCTGAACACCTCCATATACGACGATATTTATATAGTCTCCGACGCCGAAGCTCTGAAAACGGCCAAAGACCTTGCCCGCCTTGAGGGCCTCATGTGCGGCATTTCCAGCGGCACGAACGTGGCCGCGGCGATCGCCCTGGCCAAAAAGCTCGGCAAGGGCAAAACCGTCGTCACCGTCCTTCCGGATACGGCCGAGCGCTATTTTTCGACTCCTCTTTTTGAAGAATGAAGCATAACGGATATAACAAGGCCGCTCCTGGATGGAGCGGCCTTTAATCACAGGGAAAGGCGCGGCGGAAGCTGCGCCTTTCCTTTTTTAATAATCGCTAAAACATCCCCCGCCGCGGCGAACTGCCGGGTCGTCGCCGGGCTCCACGCGGCAGCTATCTGTATGCCGCGAGCGTCAAAACTACGTAAATCGCTATCATGGCTCCGAGGATAAGCGCCTGCTTTCCTCTGTGCCTGGTAAGAAGGCCGACAAATTCCCGTACGGCTGCGTTTGGCCAGAAATACCATTTTGTTTTCGCGCCCATTCCAACCGCCCGCATCTTCACTCGCCTTGCGAAAAGACCGCTGCGGAAAACATGATAATTCGTGGTCGAAAATGCTATTTTCGCCTGCGGATCTCTCTCCCATATCTTTTCTTTTGAAAAACGCATGTTTTCAAACGTACTTGTTGAGCGGTCTTCCTCTATTATCCGCTCCTCCGGAACGCCTCGCTCCAGCAGATAGCGCTTCATGGATGCGCTTTCTGAGATGACCTCGTCCGGCCCCCGGCCGCCGGAGGTCACGAAGGTCAGGCTTTTGCCTGTCTCCTCCTTCTGGCGCTTATAAAAATCCAGCGCCCGGTCTATCCTGCCCCGCAGCAGCGGAGACGGCGTTCCGTCTTTTTTTAGCCCGCAGCCGAGGATAATAAGAAAGTCCTTGTTTTTCTCGGGCTCATAACGGGCGGCGATGACGTCAGCCACGATGATCCCTATGAGCATGCATTCGAAATACAGATAAAAAGCCGCGAAAAGATTGGCTATAAGATCATGGATCATTACCTCCCGCTCGCTTCCGGAAACCGAATAGTCGAACAGGAAGATGAAAACCACTCCCGCAACGAGAAGGACCGAAAGAATTATTCCAAGCAGATTCACTATCCGCCTGCCCTCGTGGCGGATGAGCGAGATATTGGATATGCACAGCGCCGCCGAGAACGTGAAAAGAAACGGCGAGGTAAGGACCATAAAGCTCTTTGCCGAGCCAAGCAGCACATGGATAATCTGGTTCTCCTTATAGACCTCCGGGAATCTGAGCATGTTCACGACGAGCACGATATATGTTATCAGGATATACAGTCCGAACAGCGCAAATCCGATATAGAAAATAGTGTTATAGGAGTATGGATTATACCGTATCTGCTCGCGGAAGGCCCACAGAAGGACCGATATCGCTCCGAAAGCATATACCGCCATAACGATGCATATCGCCGCGGCGTTGCGCGCGCAGTCCGTCCAAGCGAGCATACCGACGACGACCGCCGCCGCGATTGTCAGAGCCAGGAGCGCGCGCAGCTTCGGTTTTTTATCTCTCGTGTCGAAACGGAAAATCATACTACACCCGCAAAAACAGTCTCAACCAGGGAGTGGAACTCCTGCCACGCCTCATATCCCTTGAGCTCACTCAAAAGCGAATCTATGCTGCGGTAATACCAGGCCTGCTGCGCGGGGTCTTTCTGGTTGAAGCTTTCCCAGATCACGTCGCCGCTTATTTTCCACGCGCGGTAAAACGAGCGCATGTTCGAAAGCTTATCGCCGAGCCAGAGTATTTTTACCGCAGGGTCTTCCGCCTTTTTAAGCTCCTCCAGCGATTCCTCCTTGCGTATACGCCAGGTTTCACTTGCAGGCGCTCCCTCGCGCTTGTCTTCCGTTTCGGACGCTACCAGCTCCGCGATGCGCGCTCCGAACCGGGCCTCGATCTCCTCGAGCGTCGCGTCTGTATCCTCTACTGTGTCGTGCAGGACCGCCGCCGCAAGCACCTCCTCGTCGCTCGTCATGCTGCCGGCGATCACCGCCGTCTCCAGAGGATGAAGGATATACGGCGCGCTCTCGCGCTTGCGTATCGCTCCCGAATGCTTTTCCACCGCAAATTGAATTGCCTCATCAAACAAAGTCATGGCTGCCTCACAAATTCTTTTTCAGTGTAAGGATGTTCTGCCCGTTCCTGTATTCATAGGTAACGTCGTCCATCAGCTTTTTTGTCATAAAGATCCCCAAGCCCCCGATATCGCGCTCATCTACAGGAGCGGAGATATCCGGATCGTCCCTTGAAAGAGGATCATAGGGAACGCCGTGATCTATAAACGTAATAGTTACCGAGACCGGATCCTCAGAGACCTCTACGCGCACTGTAGCGTTGCCCTTTTCGGGAGCATAGGCATAATTAGCAATGTTTACGAATATCTCTTCCACCGCCATGCCGATCTGCATCTGCGCCTTCGGCGGGCAGTTTATTTTCTCAAGGCGGACGTCCACGAACTCCGTGACCTGCGGCAGGTTCTCCGTAAGCGCCTCGATATCCAGCTCGTTTGCGCCGCTCCCTTCGTACTCTGCCGGATCAAAAGCCAGAGAATCCACCCTGTCGAGAAGCTCTGTAAGTCTCTGCTTCCAGAGCGCCATCGTAGCGCGGGTCTCCTCGTTTTCCTCCGAGGCATGGCGGTTTTTCCAGTCTATCAGGCTGGCATAGGCAATACAGCGTATCTTGTCCTCCGCCTCGGCGATCCTCTGCCGATCCTCGGTATTCAGATAGGCCGCCAGGCTCTTATGCCAGAATTCATGCGCTATGTGGGTATCATAGCCCTGAAAATCAAGGATCACTTGCGGATTATACTCTGAAAAGCCTACGTATGAGTTATACATCTGGGCGAGCTCGAATATGGGGTTGCCTACGGATAAAGTATCCATATCTATCAGCAGCACCTCGTCGCCCACGAGCACTATATTTTTCGTATGGTAATCTCCGTGGATCATTCTGCTGCTTTCCGGGATAGCTTCCGCCATGCGCTCGAGCTTTTCTCCATAGTCCCCGGGCAGCACGGACTTCATCCTGCGTATCCTTTCCATCGCCTTGGCCTTTATCGGAGGCAGCTTCCCTTCCGGAACGTCGATGCTGTGGATCTTCTTAAGCATTTCCACGTATTCTTTAACGCACCAGTCTATTTTCTCCGGCTCCTCCGCCATTATCTTTGCGAACGAACGCGCGTTGAGCAGCTCGAAAACGGACCCGTAGCTCTCGCCTACCTTGACCACGTCATAAGAGAGCGCCGTCGGTACTCCGAGTATCAGCGCCAGGCGCGCGACCTCCCGCTCATGCTGTATCTCAGCAAGCGCGTCCGCGTTCTTGTAGACCTTCACCACATTGTCCTGGTCGATACGGTAGACCTTTCCGTTAAACCCTTCTCCTATAACCTCGCAGCCTTCTACGGAAACCACTCTATAGGCCTTCTCCACCGACATCATCTCGGTAAAGCCCGTCATGTCGAATACCTCATATACCTCAGGGCTCACGTTAAAGATCCTCATATCCGGGTACGCCTTGCGGATCCGCAGCAATATGCGCAGCCCAGCAGAAGAAATGTACTCCAGTTCGGCGGCGTCCAGCTCAACGCTTGCTCCTTTTTCTTCCGTCAGACGGCTCATAAGCTCTTTTTCCACCATGGAAGCATTATTGGAGTCTATTCTTCCTTTCAGTTCAAACCTCATGAGTCTTTTTCTCCTTTTCTTGAAACTTCCGTATCGGTCTCACAGCCGCGCTTTTCCTACAGGCTGCGCGCCTGCAGGCGGGATAAAACACAACTATTTCATAATAATATGTTTTTCGTTATCAGGCGAAGCTCCGGACGTTATTCTGCGTCTTTTTCCACTGCGCACGTAACGCGAGTCTTTTTCACGGACGCTGCTTCTTATCATTATCCGCAGGTCTTCAAGGCTTGCCGGTCAGGATATCCCGATTCAGCATACCGGTGCGGTCTGCCTCGCGCAGCAGCTCCAGCTGCAGCAGAGCCTGGTTTACGGCGGCGCTGACAAATCCGAACAGGATATCCGCCACCATAGCCACCGGAAGCATCGTTCCGGGGATGCCCAGCTGCGCGAAAATAACTGAATAGCTCAGCAGGCCCACGCCGGCCAGCGGCGGAGTCGCCGCCATAAACGTAATTGAAAGCACCAGCGCCGTTATTATCCAGACGATGGAGATATCGGCTCCGCAGCAGCGCGCAGCGTATACCGAAAAAGTCATGCAGGCGATGGTGCTCGCCGGCATATATATCACAAGTCCGAGCGGCATGCCGAAGGAGATCAGCGACTTTCCCACTCCCAAGCGCTTTTCACAACATATCTGGCTTGCGCCGAAAGCGGCGCCGACCGATGCTTTCCTGAACGCCAGGAAAAAGGAATCTTTCATTTTCCCGGCCAGCCGCCTTATGCTTATATGCTCTCTTATACTAACTGTAACCAAAGCAATCGCAAGAATCAGCGCCGCCACGCAGCAAAACAGAAGCAGCGGCCGCCAGCTGCCGAGCAGCATATCGAGAGAACCGCTCCATATTCCCATGACAAGCAGAATAACCACGAAAACCGGAGTCAACCGGCTGACCCATTCTGTCATAACCATTCCTATCGTGTTGGCCTGCTCCACTATACGCACCAAAGTGTTTGCTTTTCTCCCTGCCACAAGCAGCGCGCTGCCCAAAAGCAAAGCGATAAGTATAAGCTGAGGCGAATTGCTCTGGAGCAGAGGCGAGAGCATATCGGAAGGGAAAACATGCAGAAAATAGTCCAGCGTACTGCTGAACTGCGTTCCGCTTAAAAAAGTCCTCTGCACGGCAGGCCGGAGGATCAGCGTCGCAGCTGCAGCGGCAACCATTGCCGCAAGTACGCTGAAGAGCAAAAAGCGGAAAATGAGCCTCCTGCCGCTCTTGCCGAGTGTAACCACGGTACCGGCTCCGCAAACTGCCACCAAAACTGAAAGGAAAATAACCGGACCGCCCACGGCGTTAAGTATGCGGAAGAAAGTATCCTGTATCGGGTTGAGCACTGTTCGCAGTATTATATCCCTGGCCTCGCCCGGGATCAGATATTTGCTCAAAAGTCCCAGAAGCAGGCCTGTAGCCGCGCTCAGAAGAAGCATCAGCGCCGGATTCAGCCTCGGCCGCTTCAGCCGCAGCTGAAGCACGTTGAGCCCCTGTTGATAGCTGTGGCTCGGGACGAGCCCTATGCCGCTCAGCAGAGACTCCGCCCACTCCCCGAACTCGTTCCCGCGGCTTACAAGCGGATCGTAATTTTCCCCCTCGAGGCGCAGGGTTATAAACGGCCGGCGCCAGCGGCTGCCGAGCTCCAGCGCCACCTCTGCCTCCTGGCCGAAGTGGTCCCGCCAGCGCAGCAGCGCCTCCTCCAGCGCCAGGCGAATACGCATGGCGTTCGTCCGTTCCATATGAATGGACTGAAGAAACTCCCCTATCCGTTCGGATATCCGGTCGATCCACTCGCCTGTAAGAGAGGCTTTTTCGCTGTATGCCTCTATCTTCACTGTCCTTTGCTCCCTTTCTTTTTTACGGCTGCGCTGTTTTTACATAGCCAACTCATTCGATGCTCAATATATCTGAAAAGCCTGTGATCTCAAAGACCTCCATGACCGCCTCTTTTACACGTATAACCTTCATCCCGCCCTGCCTGTTCATAAGCTTTTGTGTGGCGAGAAGCACTCGAAGTCCGGCTGAGGATATGTACTCCAGCTTCTCAAAATCCAGCGTCAGCTCGCTGACGCCCGCAAGAGATTCATTGATCTCCCGCTCCAGCTCCGGCGCGGTAACCGTGTCCAGCCGCCCTTCCAACGAGAAGAACGCTTTTCTTCCATTTATCGTTTTATTGATGCCAAGCATGTCTGATTACCTCCCCAATTCCTGCTTTGAAAGCAGATATCCGCTCACTGCTCATCCCTGCGGCCGCAAGACAGCTTTCCGCATATCCGCATAATCGTCCGCTTCAATATCCGCATCTTCTCTCAGTTCTTGAGCGCGAGCTTGTCCCTGTTGTACTGCAGCCACTCGCTGTTATCAAACTTCATCCAAAGCGCTCCGGGGTAATTCCCGCCTATGCTCTGATACCATATTATCTCTATCACGTAAGGATCCACCAGGTTCGCCGTGAAATAATGCTCGTCGCTTCCGGCAAACGCAAGGCTCCAGCTGCAGTAATCTTCCTCAGACTTTTCGACAACGAAGGGAGAGAGCGTGTAGTATCCGTCCTGCTGGTCCATTCCGTAGAGGACTTCTCCCATAACTACCGTCGCCGGCATATCCTCAAAATCGTATTTAAGGTCGTCTTCCGAGTAATGGAATGAAACGAGCCCGTCCTCGCTTATTTCAAGCGTGCACTCAACGTTCATCTCATCCGGATACCAGCGCCAACCCTCTACCTCGGCGCAGTTGAGCTCCCACTCTCCCTTGCAGTAACTGAGGCCCTGGTAGCGCTGATCGTACCAGTCGACGTCCGCGAGCGGCTCTCCGAAAGTCGGCTCTATCTTTTCTATCACCGTGCCGTTGTATGGATCTACCAGCAGCTTTTCGCCGTGGTTCTCGTAGCTGATCAGAGGGCCTTCCTCCGTAAGCTCCACGCCGCAGGCCCAGTAATAATCGTCGTCAAAGCTGCCGCAGCGGGCGAGCGTATTGCCGTTCTTATCGATTATCATGAGGTCGGGGCCGAAGTATCCCGTTATATAGAGAGTGTCGTCTTCATCAAAGGTCCAGTACGCGCTCGCGCCCATGAACTCTTCGTTTTTCCAGAGCAGAGTTCCCGCGCCCTCTCCCTCGGTCTTCAGGCAGAATATGGTGCCGTCGGCAATGAAAATATAGCCCTCCGGCCTGAGACCGATCTCCTGCAGATTATCAAGCTGGGCGATATAGTGCTTCCCGGCGTCATAGGTCCAGAGGAGCTCTCCATCTTCGCCGTATGCCTTCACCGCGCCTGTAAAAGCCGCTTCTGAAGGAATGTTCGTTTTTTCGAGTTCTATCTTAGCCGGAGCTTTTATCTCTTCCTGCTTTTCGGGCTCAGCCGGTTTTTCAGGCTCTGGAGTCTTGTCTGGCTCGGCCGGTTTTTCGCTTTCAGTCTCCTTCTCCTTATCGTTGCTCTCTTCTTTTTCGGGTTTTTCCGTCTTCTCCTCAGTCTTTTCTTTCGGCGTATCGTCCCGGTTCACGTTTTTAACGGTGCACGCTGCAAAAGAAAAGCAGAGCGCGGCGGCAATGATCAGAGTTATAATGCGCTTTTTCATTTTTTCTCCTTTAAAGTTGCAAAAAAATCTAATATTTCTTGTATTATAATTCCTTTTTCATATTACTACAAGTGAAAAAACAGGCCCCCGATAGTTTCGGGAGCCTGTTTATATCTGTTTTCGTGGTTTTACGCTCTGCCTACCACTATGCAGGAATTCTGCCCGCCGAAGCCGAAAGCGTTTGACATGGCTGCGTTCACTTCTCTCCCGCCGCTGTCAAGCGTCGCGATATCGAGATCGCATTTCTCATCCGGCTGCTCGTAACCGAGGTTCGGAGGGAGCACGCCCGTTTCTATTGCCTTAACGCAGGCTATCAGCTCTGTTATTCCGCCCGCGCCCATCATGTGGCCGACGGAGCCCTTTACGGAGCTCACCGGCACTCTGCGCTCACCGAAAACGCGGCGAATGGCGCCCGCCTCGGCGGCATCGCCTATCAAAGTGGCCGTGCCGTGGGCGTTTATATAGTCTATCCTTTCCGGCTCTATCCCGGCGTCCTTCAAGGCCAGCGTCATGCACGCGGCAGCTCCCTCTCCGCTCGGATCGGGGGAAACGGGATTGTAGGCGTCTGTATTATTCGCGCAGCCGAGCAGCTCCGCAATTGGCTTTGCACCCCTTGCGGCCGCGAAGTTTTCGCTCTCAAGTACCAGCGCTCCGCCGCCCTCTCCGAGGACGAAGCCGTTTCTCCTCGCGTCGAAGGGCCGGCTCTCTCCTGTTCTGGAAAGAGCGCCGGTTTTCGTAAGGCTCTGTATGAGAGTGGGGCAGATGGCCGCCTCGCCGGCCATCACCACCATAGCGTCCGCCGCACCGGAGCGTATAAGCATTGCCGCAATAGTTATGGCGTCCCCTCCCGAGGAACAGGCCGTGCTGACGGTGAGGCTCGGGCCGGTGATCTTATGGTTTATGGAAAACTGCGCCGCGGCTATATTTCCCATCGCCTTTGTGAGGAACTTAGGCCCGGCCTGCTTGCCGTTCATCTCAAACTGAGCGCAGGTCTCGCCGATAACGCCTATTCCGCTGAGCGCGCTGCCCATAATGACGCCTACTCTGCCGCCTTCTGTCTCGAGCCCGCTCTGCTTGAGCGCCTGCTCCGCGGAAACGTAGGCATACTGCATGAAGGGCTCCATATCCTGAACGAGGCGCATCGGCAGGTAATCGTGAGCCGAAAAGCCGCGTATCATCGCCGCTCTTTTTACCGGCAGGCCCATTTCATGGAATTCGGGCACGTCATCTATACCGCACTTACCGGCCGTAAGCGCGTCCCAGTAAGCCTGAACGCCTATTCCAAGCGAGGTCACGGCGCCCATGCCGGTTATGAATATCCTCTGCCTTCCCATGGTCATACCTTCTTGAAGGCAAGAACGGCGTTGTGTCCGCCGAAGCCGAGCGAGGCGGATATCGCCGCGTCTATTTCCGCCTTCTGCGCCTTGAGCGGGGTATAGTCAAGATCGCACTCCGGGTCCGGGCAGCTGAGCCCGATAGTGGGCGGAATTATGCCCTCCTGCATCGCAAGCACGGAAACTATTGCCTCCGCGGCGCCGGCGGCGCCGAACATATGTCCGGTCATAGACTTGGTGGAGCTTATATGTATCTTCCTCGCGCGCTCTTCGCCGAGGGCCTTCTTAACGGCGAGGGTCTCTATGGCGTCGTTCATCGGGGTGCCGGTGCCGTGGGCGTTGTAATAAACCCTGTCGGTGTCGAGCCCCGTTTCCGCCCAGGCCTGAGCTATCGCCGCGGCGCCGCCCTCCGCTTCGGGATGCGGAGCCGTCATATGATAAGCGTCGCAGGTGGAGCCGTAGCCGGAAAGCTCGGCATATATATGAGCGCCGCGCTTTTTCGCGTGCTCGTATTCCTCAAGTATCAGCGCCGCCGCGCCCTCTCCCATTACGAAGCCCTTGCGCCTGGCGTCAAACGGAAGCGAAGCTTCGAGCGGATCCTCGGAAAAGCTCAGCGCCTGCATGCTGGAAAAACCTGCCGCGGCCAGCGCGTTCACCGTCGCCTCCGAGCCGCCGGTTATCATTACGTCAGCGTAGCCGTGGCGTATAGTCCGCATGGCCTCGCCTATGGCGTTCGAGCCGGAGGCGCAGGCTGTTACTGCCGGTATCGCCGGGCCCTTGCAGCCGAAGCGTATGGCTATCATACCGGGCGCCATATTGGCTATCATCATAGGAATGAAATACGGAGAGACCTTCCTCGGCCCGCGCTCGAGCAGCTTCTTGTGCTCGTCCATAAAGGTGGCTATACCGCCTATGCCCGTGCCTATGCATACGCCGCAGCGTTCCGCTTCGCTGCTCATATCGAAGCCGCTGTCCTCCACGGCCTGGCAGGCCGCCGCCATGGCGAACTGGGTATAGATATCGCTGTGCAGAACATCCAGCTTATCCATATAATCGCGCGGGTTGAAGTCTCTCACCTCGCCCGCAACTTTAACCTTGTAGTCCGCTGTATCAAACTTTGTGATCGGGCCTATGCCGCACACGCCGGCCTTTATGTTTTCCCAAAAGGTCTTTACGTCGTTTCCGAGCGGAGTGACAGCGCCCATTCCCGTAACAACAACTTTTCTCATTTTCTTCTCCTTACCGGTTCGGAATCCGCCTCTGTGATCTGCTGCATTATGCCGCTGATATCAGGCATTCTTTTTTTCAAATCCAGCGGACGCCTGCTCTCTTCATCTATGAAGCAGTGCTCGCTTCTGCCGTTCGCGAGGAGCGTATCCTCCCCGGCCAGATATATCTCATATGAATACACGGCCCGCACGCCGTTGAAGAACACGAGCCGCGTAGCTATTTCTATCCTGTCGCCGAAGCGGGGCGCGCGCCTGTATTCGCAGCTTACGCCCGTTACGGGCATGAGCACCCTCTGCGCTTCTATCTGCACATAATCGACTCCCTTGCGGAGCATATAGTCCAGCCGCGCCTCCTCCATCCAGCGGATATAGTTCGAGTGGTGGACTATCCCCATGCGGTCGGTCTCATAGTAATGCACGGGGCGGATATACGTTTCTGCCGGCTTCATACGGTTTTCCCCTGCGAGTTGTCTACTATGGCAAAAGAAAACTCTGCCTTTATGCAGAGCCTGTCGCCTACGAAGCCCTCTCCTTCGGCGAAATAGAACGGCGGCTTGCTGCGCATGATACGGCATTTGGTCTCAAAAACGTCTCCCGGGCGGACCGGCGACTTAAAGCGCACATTGTTCAGGCCGGTATACATGGGAGTCTTTCCGGGTGCCATTTTGTCGGAGAGCAGCACGCAGACCGACTGCGCCAGTATCTCGCATAAAATAACGCCCGGCACTACAGGCGCGCCCGGAAAATGGCCCTGCAAGAACCAAGCGTCATCCCGGATGAGGAACGAGCCGCGAGCGGTATCTCCTTCTCTCGCCGCCTCATCCAGCAGCAGCATATTGTCTCTGTGCGGCAATATGGTCATCAATTCTTCTTTATTCATTTTTACCTCCGGCTTACATTGCTATGCCGCCGTCTACCCTGATCACTTCGCCGGTTATGTAATCGGCCTGCACCAGGAATGCGACGGTCTGCGCCACGTCCTCGGCTGAGCCGAGCCTGCCGAGAGGTATGGCCTTTTCTATCTCATCGCGATCTGTTTTTAGAGATCGCGTCATATCCGTATCTATAAAGCCGGGGGCAACGGCGTTGCAGGTCACTCCGCGGGAGGCCAGCTCCTTCGCCACTGACTTCGTAAGCCCTATGAGCCCCGCCTTTGAAGCGGAATAATTGCTCTGGCCGGGATTTCCTATGATCCCGGACACGGAGCTTATATTAACTATCCTGCCGCCGCGCTTTCTTATGAATATGCCCGCGCAGTTGCGGATCATATTGAAAGCGCCCTTGAGGTTTGTATCTATGACTTCGTCGAAATTCTGCTCCGTCATCATGGCTATGAGATTATCGCGGGTAATGCCGGCGTTGTTTATAAGGATATCCACCGTGCCGAAATCGGCCTTCACCTGTGCGGCCAGCTCTTTCGTAGCGGCAAAATCCGCCACGTTGCAGCAGTAGCTCTGCGCCTTTACGCCGAATTCGCGGCACTCTTCGCAGACCTTCTCCGCCAGCTCCGCGTTGCCCGCGTAGACTACAGCCACGTTCGCTCCGAGAGACGCGAGCTTTTTCGCAATAGCGGCTCCTATGCCGCGGGACCCACCGGTAACGATTGCCGTCTGCCCGTTAAGCATGGCTTCACCTCCATACAAGCTGCCTCAAGATCCTCCGCCGTTTCTATGCTGAAGGCTCGCACGGAGGGATCTATCTTCTTTATGAATCCGCAAAGCGTTTTTCCCGGGCCAATCTCAAAAAAGGTATCGGCGCCGTCAAGTATCATCCTGCGGATTATAGTTTCCCACTGAACGGGATGATCTATCTGCTTCTCAAGATCGGATCTTATATCCTGGGCGTATTCGTCACCGGTATAGTTTGAGTATATCGGCATTTCGGGCTCAGAGAAATCTACCGCTTTTATCTCTTTTGCAAAGTCTTCTGCAGCCTGAGCCATATACGGGCTGTGAAAAGCTCCGCTTACCTTAAGCGGAATGGCCCTACCTCCGGCCTCCTTCACGGCAGCCGAGAAAAGAGGCATCTCATCCGCCGAGCCGGATACCGATATCTGGCCCGGGCAGTTGTAGTTGACGGGATAGATATGCTCGAACCTTGAGCATATCTCGCGCACCTGCTCGCCGGAAAGCTTTATTACCGCCGCCATGGAGGTGGCATGCTTTTCCGCAGCGCTCTGCATAAGCTCGCCGCGGCGCATAACGAGCCTGAGGCCCGTTTCCACGTTCATCGCTCTCGTATAGCTGAGAGCGGATATTTCACCCAGTGAGAAGCCGGCCGCCATATCCGCTTTTATCCCGTTTTCGGCCAGAGCCACGGCTGTGGCCATCTCGACGGTAAAAAGGCAGGCCTGAGTGTTTTTCGTTTCGCGCAGCTCCTCCTCGGTGCCCTCGAAGCACTGCTTTGAGGTACCCGGTCTTGCCGCGTCCGCCGCGTTGAATACCCTTCGTGCGGCTTCGGAACTCCGGTAGAATGAAAGGCCCATACCGGGTGTCTGCGAGCCCTGACCCGCGAAAACAAACGCTATTTTACCCATTTCCCGGCTCCTTTCAAGATAGGTTCCGCTTCCTCTATGATCTCTCTTACGATATCGGCCGCAGGCTGTATCCGCTTTACCATGGCGGCTATCTGCCCGGAAAGGAAGCAGCCTCGCTCACTGTCTCCCTCCTGTACCGCCAGACGCAGCGCGCCCTCGCCCATCTTCTCGAGTTCTTCATCGGAAACTCCACCGTATTCGGCTTTCAGATATTCGCGGGGCATATTCGTGCGCAGGCTGCGCACCGCATGCCCAAGGCGCTTTCCCGTTACCATGGTGGAAAGATCGTTCGCCTTGAGTATTCTTTCCTTGTATTTGGGATGCACGCAGCACTCCTCTGCGCAGAGGAACCTTGTTCCGAGCTGCACGCCGCAGGCCCCGAGCATGAACGCCGCCGCGACTCCGCGGCCGTCCGCTATGCCGCCGGCCGCTATGACCGGGAGCTCCGTAGCGTCGCATACCAGCGGAACGAGCACCATAGTAGTGAGCTCGCCCACGTGTCCTCCGCTCTCGCCGCCCTCCGCTATTACAGCGGCGGCTCCGAGGCGTGTCATCAGCTTTGCCATTGCCACCGACGCAACTACCGGGATGACCTTTATTCCGGCCTCCAGCCAGGTCTTCATATATTTTGAAGGATTGCCCGCGCCCGTAGTCACCACGGCGACCTTTTCATCCGCCGCGAGCTGAGCTACCTCGTCCACAAACGGGCTCATGAGCATTATGTTCAGGCCGAAGGGCTTATCCGTGAGCGACTTTGCTATGGCTATTTCCCTGCGTACTACTTCAGCCGGGGCGTTTCCTGCCGCGATTATTCCCAAACCGCCGCCTTCCGATACTGCCGCCGCCAGCTTTCCGTCCGCTATCCACGCCATGCCGCCCTGAAAGACCGGATACCGGATACCGAGCATATCGCACAAAGCTGATTTTATCATTCTCTTATTTCTCCAGCTTGCGTTCGATGTAAGCTACGAAATCGCCGACGGTCTCCACCTTTTCTTCGAGCTCTATCTCGGCGCCTATTTTGTCTTCAAGGTTCATGAGCATTTCAACTGTATCGAGAGAATCTATGCCGAGATCGGAGAATTTCATTTCCGGCTTGATCTCGGAAACGTCACATTCGTTTCTTTCTGCGATAAGCTCAGCAACTGCCTGGAAAACCATAACTTAGTACCTCCTGATAATATTGACTATTCGTTTATTTCCAATACGGCGGCAAGCCGCTTCCCTGCAAAGGTCATACTCCGGGCAGCCACCTAATCTTGTGGATTATTATAAAGTATCTTTTAGATTATGTCAATAGTACTATTGGATTATTTATTCTTGAAAAACGGATCAAATGTGCTATAATAGGGATACAAGTGGTATTGTACTGATGTCAAGGAGGGAATCCCATGAATTTCGATAAAAAACTGATCGCCGGCAAACTCAGGCGCTGGGAAAAATATCTGAACAATTACAGGCTCCCGCTTTGGAATGATATCCCGGATATAGGGCTTTATATGGAACAGGTGATAACCCTTCTGAAGCAGTATCTTGACTATATGCCCCCCGAGCTCAAGGAAGAGCAGTTCATAACCGCAGCCACTATAAACAACTACGTAAGAAAGAAAATAATGCCGGAGCCCATTAATAAAAAATATTACCGCACCCATGTCGCCTATTTGCTGATCATATGCTCTTTAAAGCACTGTCTCAGCATACCTACGATGCAGACGATCATCCCTATGGGACTTACGGATGAAGAGCTCGAGCAGACCTATACCTTCTATGCCAAAAGGCACCAGGTCGCGGCGAGGTACTTCGTAGAGCAGGTGAGGACCGTCGCGGCCGGCATACTCGACCACGAATCCAGCTCCGAGCTTTCAACGGACAGTACTGAGGAGCTGATAGTATTTACCGCCGTTATAAGCGGCTTTTCCAGGCTCCTTGCCGAAAAGCTCCTCCTGCTCAACGGCAAAACCCTTGAAAACGGCGGAAGTATAAGCCTTAACAGATAGTCGGTTTTTCGCCTGCTTTTCGCTGCGCTTCATTCAGAATACTATAACAAGAGACCGGTACGGCCCAATGCCGTACCGGTCTCTTTCTACTTTTTATTATTGCGCCGGATCACATCAGCGCGGCTATGGTAACGCTGTCGAGATAGCGGTTGATTATCCTGTCTAGCTCGTCCCACATTGGTCTGGTGCGGCATTCTCCCGTGCGCGGGCACATCTCCGCATCCGCTCCCAGGCACGCCACGGGGGCAAGATCGCCTTCCGTGAGCCGCAGTATCTCGCCTACCTTGTATTCCTCCGGCCTGCGCGTGAGCTTATAGCCTCCGCCCTTGCCGTGCATGCCCTCTATGAGCCCGTTTGAAACAAGCACCGGGAGTATTTTTTCAAGATATTTGAGCGATATCTCCTGCCGCTCGGCGACTTCTTTCATAGCTACGTATTCGCCGCTGCTGTGCTCTGCAAGATCTATCATCACCCGCAAAGCGTATCTTCCTCTCGTGGACACCATCATCTTTCTTCACCTCGCCGAAATCGCTTTCCCGAACTGCGGCATCACCCTTACCGGTTCAGCTCCAGCATTCTGTCGATACACCTCTTTGCCCCGAGCCTTGTCTCCTCGTCCAGAGTTATATCCTCTCCGCCCCGGCCGAGCACGCAGTCATAAATGTCTCCGAGAGTAGTGAGCTTCATGTTGTGGCAGACGCAGTCCTTTGAGAGCGGATAAAACCGTTTTCCGGGGCAGTTCATCTGCAAATGCTGGACTATGCTGTTTTCCGTGCCAATAATGAATTCGTCAGCCTCGCTTTTCTCTGCGTATTCCATGATCTCCGTCGTGCTGCCGACAAAATCGGCAAGCGCGCTCACCGCCGGGCGGCACTCCGGATGCACCAGCAGCAGCGCGGCAGGATGCTCTCTTCTGGCCTTCTTCACATCGGCGGCAGACATGCGCAGATGGGTCGGGCAGCCCCCGTGCATAAATTCAAAGGTCTTCTCCGGCAGTTGGCCGGCAATGTATTCTCCGAGATTGCAGTCCGGAACAAAGAGTATCTTATCCTCCGGCATATTGCCTATTATCTTCTTTGCAGAAGACGAAGTTACGCATACGTCGCAGACTGTTTTAAGCTCCGCGGTGGTGTTAATATAGCAGACCGCGGCATACCCGGGCAGATGCCTTTTGAGCTCTTCAAGAAGCTCCTTATCTATCTGCTCCGCCATGGGGCAGCCCGCCTCGCTGTTCGAGAGCAGCACCTTTTTCTCCGGCGCGAGTATCTTTACCGTCTCCGCCATAAAGCGCACTCCGCACATGATTACGGTGTCCGCATCTGTGCCTGCCGCCTGCCGGCTCAGCCCGAAGGAATCTCCTACATAGTCGGCCACATCCCAGATATCGTGGCTCTGGTAAGCATGCGCAAGTATGCAGATATTCCTTTCCTTTTTAAGACGTATTATTTCGTCCTGCATCTCCCTGACTGTCATGCTTATTCCTCGTGCTCAGGGAAAAGGCTTTTATCGTACTCTATGTCGTTTTTGTCGTAATAATCCTTAACAGCCGCTCTTATGGCCTGCTCGGCAAGAACCGAGCAGTGCAGCTTATGGGCAGGCAGCCCGTCGAGCGCCTCGGTGACCGCCTTGTTCGTGAGCTTGAGCGCCTCCGAAAGCGGCTGACCCTTTATGAGCTCCGTGGCCATGGAGCTCGACGCTATTGCGCTGCCGCAGCCGAAGGTTTCGAACTTTACGTCTGCGATGATATCGTTTTCAATTTTCAGATAAATCTTCATTATATCCCCGCACACCGCGTTGCCGACTTCTCCGACGCCGTCGGCGTCTTCTATAACGCCTACGTTTCTCGGACTGCGGAAATGATCCATTACCTTTTCGCTGTATAAAGCCATTTCCCTTACTCCTTTATTCCTTGAAAATGTGCTCTCGCTTGCCGTTTACAAGATCCCTCCAGAACGGGGACATGTTCCTCAGCAGGCTCACGACGTCGTTTACGGAGCTTATGATGTAGTCCACTTCCTCTTCCGTGGCGTCCTCTCCGAGCGTCAGCCGCAGCGAGCCGTGCGCCACCTCGTGCGGTCTTCCTATAGCCAGCAGCACATGGCTCGGGTCGAGCGAGCCGGAGGTGCAGGCCGAGCCGGAGGAGGCGGATATGCCCTTGTCGTCCAGAAGCAGGAGCAGCGATTCGCCCTCTATGCCCTCAAAGCAGAAATTCACGTTCCCGGGCAGGCGCTTTTCCCTGTCGCCGTTGAGCTCGGAATAAGGTATCTTATCAAGGCCCGCTATGAGCCTGTCTCTGAGAGCGGTCATGCGCTCGGTATACTGCCTGATATTCCCGCAGGCCTCCTCGAGCGCCGCGGCAAGGCCCATTATTGCGGCCACGTTCTCCGTTCCGGCGCGCTTTCCCTTTTCCTGCGCCCCGCCCTCTATAAGGCTGAAGAGACGTATGCCTTTTCTGACGTAAAGAACGCCGCAGCCCTTCGGCCCGTGGAATTTATGCGCGGAAAGGGAGAGCATGTCTATATTCTGCTCTTTTACGTCTATTTTTACATGCCCGGCCGCCTGCACGGCGTCGGTATGGAATATGACTTCCTTTTCCCTGCAGACCGCGCCGATCTCCTTTACGGGCTGCACGGTGCCGATCTCGTTGTTGGCGTACATCACCGTCACAAGGCAGGTATCCGGCCGGATCGCTTCGGCCACCTGCTCCGCGCTTACAAGACCGTTCGAATGAACGTCGAGCAGCGTGATCTCGAAGCCCTGCTCCTTCAGCCGGTTGAGAGTATGCAGAACGGCGTGGTGCTCAAAGGCAGTGGATATTATGTGCTTTTTCCCTTTGATCGCGCCGAGTCTGGCCGCAGAGGTTATCGCCTGATTATCCGCCTCACTGCCGCCGGAGGTGAAATATATTTCACCTGGCTCCGCTCCGAGGCAGGCGGCTACTCTTCCTCTCGCGCTTTCAAGCGCCTCCTTTGCCCTCTGCCCTATGCTGTAAAGGCTGGACGGGTTGCCGAAAACCTCCTGCATGTAGGGCAGCATAGCGTCTACGGCCGTGCGGCTCATACAGGTGGTGGCTGCGTTATCTGCGTATATCTTCACGTTACATCACCGCTCCCGTTTAATCTTCTCCTTATTCGGCAAACATCGGCGTGGAAAGGTATCTGTCTCCGGTGTCCGGCAGGAGGACTACAATAGTTTTGCCCTCGTTTTCGGGTCTCTTTGCCAGCTGTATCGCCGCGAATGCAGCAGCGCCCGAGGAAATACCGACGAGCACGCCCTCTTTCCTTCCGATGAGCCTGCCGGTATCGAAGGCGTCTTCATTCGATACGGTAATGATTTCGTCGTAGATCTTGGTGTTCAGCACGTCCGGCACGAAGCCCGCGCCTATACCCTGTATCTTATGGCTGCCTGCAACGCCCGTGGAGAGCACGGCCGAGGTCGCCGGCTCCACCGCCACGATCTTCACGTTCGGGTTTTTGCTCTTGAGGTATTCGCCGACGCCCGTGAGCGTGCCGCCGGTGCCGACGCCGGCTACGAAGATATCCACCTTGCCGTCGGTATCCTCATATATCTCGGGCCCGGTGTTCTCGCGGTGGGCCTTGGGGTTGGCCGGATTTACAAACTGCCCCGCCACTATGCTGCCGGGTATTTCCGCGTTAAGCTCCTCAGCCCTGGCGATAGCGCCTTTCATGCCCTTTGCGCCCTCCGTGAGCACGAGCTCGGCTCCGTACGCCTTTATCAGCTGCCTGCGCTCAACGCTCATCGTATCCGGCATTACTATTATCAGCTTATATCCGCGCGCCGCCGCCACGGAGGCGAGGCCTATGCCCGTGTTGCCGGAAGTCGGCTCTATTATAGTGCCGCCGGGCTTGAGGACGCCCTTTGCCTCGGCGTCGTCTATTATCGACTTTGCAATGCGGTCCTTGACAGATCCGGCCGGATTGAAATATTCGAGCTTGGCAAGTATTTTTGCCTTCAGGCCGTTTTCCTTTTCGATATTTGAAAGCTCCAGAAGGGGCGTCTTGCCCACGAGCTCGGTTACGGACTTATATATCTTAGCCATGATGATATCTCCTTTTTATAATCGTTATTATTTTACCGCTTCGAAGCCCTGACGCAGGTCTTCAATTATATCCTCTATGCTCTCCGTGCCTATCGAGAGCCTTACCGTGTTGGGCTTTATGCCGCCGGCAAGAAGCTCCTGCTCGGAAAGCTGGCTGTGAGTAGTGGAGGCTGGATGTATAACGAGGGATTTTACGTCCGCCACGTTTGCCAGCAGCGAAAACAGCTTCAGGCTTTCAGTGAATTTCTTTGCCGTCTCGGCGCCGCCCTTTATCTCAAAAGTGAAGATGGACGCCGCTCCCTTCGGGAAGTAGCTGTCGTAAAGCTCCTTCGCTCTGCCCTGCGCGAGGGACGGATGGTTCACTCTCTCCACCTGAGGATGGTTTTTCAAAAACTCCACTACCTTAAGCGCGTTTTCAACGTGCCTCTCCACGCGCAGCGAAAGCGTTTCGAGCCCCTGGAGGAGAAGGAAGGAATTGAAGGGGGATATCGTCGCGCCCTGATCTCTCATGAGGGTGGTGCGCAGCTTTATAATATAGGCCAGGTTCCCCACCGCCTCGGTGAACACCACTCCGTGGTAGGAGGGATTCGGCTTCGACAGGCCCGGGAACTTATCGTTCTGCGCCCAGTCGAACTTTCCGGAATCTACGACCACGCCGCCCATCACGGTGCCGTGTCCGCCGATGAACTTCGTAGCCGAATGAACGACTATATCCGCTCCGTGCTCTATCGGACGAAGAAGATAAGGCGTTGCGAATGTGCTGTCAACTATAAACGGTATGCCGTGTCTGTGCGCTATGGCGGCTATCGCCTCGAGGTCTATAACGTTTGAATTCGGATTGCCGAGGGTCTCGGCGTAAAGCAGCTTTGTGTTCGGCTGTATGGCTTTTTCAAAATTCTCCGGCTCGGAGGGGTCCACGAACGTGGTCGCAAGGCCCTGCTCGACGAGCGTATTGGCCAGCAGGTTGTGAGTGCCGCCGTAAAGATTTTCGGAGGCTACTATATGATCTCCGGCAATGGCGATATTCTGTATCGCGTAGGTTATTGCCGCGGAGCCGCTCGCCGTGGCGAGTGCGGCCGCTCCGCCCTCGAGGGCAGCCATACGCTTTTCAAAAACGTCGGAGGTCGGGTTCATAAGGCGGGTATAGATGTTTCCGCCTTCTGTAAGCGCGAAGCGGCCGGCCGCCTGCGCGGAATCTTTAAAAACATAAGATGTAGTGGCGTATATGGGCACGGCTCTCGCGTCCGTTGCCGGGTCAGCCTGCTCCTGGCCTGCGTGTATCTGCAGGGTCTCAAATTTATATTCAGCCATTATTGGGCTCTCCTTTCAATATTAAAGATTACTATTCTCGGGCGAGCCTCAACAGTGTGTGCTGTGTATGCATATTTTAATAGTTCTCGGGTTGTTCCTCATTTGCGGGCCTTCTTTCTGCCTACCTTCCAAGTAGGTAATGTCAATATAACCCATTTAACCTACCTTGTCAAGGGGTAAATATAAATTTTCTAAAAATGCCCGGGCGGAATAATTCTCCCGCCCGGGCATTGCCCTTTATTCACTTTCAGCCGTATTTCGCCTCGCGCAGCGGCTTATCCCAGAAGACCTCTCCGCCTTCCTTTTCCGCCAGCGCGTCTATATGCTCCTTCAGCCCGGCAAGCAGCGCCGCTTCTCTCTTCTTTGAACGGCGGCCCTTCGCGTTATAGAGTTCCTCGCTGTAATACGCGTCGTACGAAACAGCGTAATCCTCCTCGTCCCTATGCGGGAAAAACGTCACCGCCGCCTCATATTTGATGTTTCCGGCCTCGGAATCGGATATCAGCATAACGAGCGCGGCACGCCTTTCAACGCCGTTCACGCTGTGCCTCGCTTCAAAATACTGTTCATATACGTTTATTACTGCCATTATCAGCCCCGCCCGTCATTATTATATAGTGTCTGTACCGCTATTATAATTGCCAGGCTGCCGCCGGTCAATCCCAGAGCCTCACGCCGAAAAGCTCATAAAACTCCTCATTGTCGCTCGCAAATCTGAAGACCAGCCCGTCGGAAAGATATACGCCGCAGCTGTCGGTAGCTATCGATATTGTGTATTCCTCTCCGCTCTCCAGCTCAAGCGTGAGCAGAGAAGTAAACCAGCATTTGCTCATGCCGCCTAACGGTTCGGCGGTGCTGAGCATGCTCTCTATCTTCGCAAGAGTCTGCGCGTCAGTTATTTCGTGTACCTCATTGTAGCCGAGCTGCAGTCTCGCACACTTTATGCCGCGAAGTTGCTGCGGATATACGGGGTCTATCCCAAAATAAGCGCCCGTTTCTCTCATCAGCGAGGCGAGAGCCGCGCCGTCGCCGGCGTCTATTCGTTGAGCGTCGATCCCGAACGTTCCGAAGGAGCCGTCAACATAGAAAACCATGTATTCCCCGCCCCTGCTCACGAGCATACCGCTCTGCGCGGCCGTGGGTATTCTGTCCCATGCGCGGCTCGCCGCCACAGCTTCGTCCCAGGCCGCCTTCCAGACCTCCTGGTCCTGCGGAACGTAATATCCGTAGCCGTCTATATCTATGCGTTCCGTCGGTCGAAGCTGAACGGATACCACATCTTCATTCGCCTTCGGGCCGTACTGCGTAACTGCCATCCGGCCGTCCCCGGGAGCGGCTGTCGTGATCGCCTGATAGAGCAGGTTTCTTATCGCGTCGGCGTTTTCCGGATACCTTTCGGCAACCATCTCTATGACCGGCGAAATGTCTTCCTGCGCGTTCCTCGCGTTCAGTTCGTCCGCGGCTCCCTCGGCAAAGGCCCCGTCGGAATTGAGATAGTACGCGCAGATCCAGGCAGTGGGCATATTGAAGAGCTTGCTGAGAAATGCTTCGTCGTTCAGGTATTCCACTCCGCCGAAATCCTCCATCGGCACGAGCTCTTTTCTCAAACCGTAAAACTCTATCCCGCTCTTTCCGAGATCGTAGAGCGTTACTATTCCCTTTTCGAGGGCCTCCTTAACAGGCAGCTCCTCGCCGTTCGTGAGCCTGACTATTATAAGATGGCTTTTTATCGACGGAAAGTAGAACTCCTGCCCGTCCGTTTCCCAGAAGAGCTCCGTCGCCTGATCTGTGGCTATGCCCTCGGTGTCCGACCTGTCTATTATCTCGGCTACCGTCGGCTCCGCCTGCTCTTCAGTATTTCCCGGCTGCGCAGCGCTGCCGGCATTTGGGGCCTCGGCGCGCTGCAGGCCCTCGCATATGCGCAGAACGTAGTCCCGGAATTCCCCGTCGTTTACTCGGTATACCTTGCCCTTATAATAGATATCCGTCATGCTCCCGTCGGCGTTATAGCCGCGTATATGCATATATCCATTATTCCGGGTGGATGCCTGTATGCCGTAAAGCGGCGTCAGTCCCGCGTATTTGTCTCCGCGGGAAAGGCCTCTCAGATCGTTCACCCTATCCGCCAGTTCATCCGTCTCGGCGGCATTCAGCTCATACACTCCGTCCTTCTCCACGTTTTCAAGATGGAAAACGGATACTCCGGTTATCTCCTCGCGCGGGAGCTTTATGCGCGCCGCCTTCGGGTTCGTCAACAGGCACACCGCCAGCGCGGCGCAGGCGCAGAGCGCGGCTATGATTATCCAGAACGCCGGCTTTTTATAATTCACCACGGCGCGTATGCGCTCCTTTACTCCGACCTCACCGAAGGCCAGCGGGCAGGCGGACACGGCGAAGCGCGGCAGGCTGCACTCGAGCAGCGTCTCGGCGTAGGCTTGCTTTTCCTCCGAATCAAAAGTGCGTATGACCTTTTCATCGCAGGCCAGCTCTATATCGCGGCAAAGCAGGATATACGCCAGCCACAGCACAGGGTTGAACCAGTATACCGCCAGCAGCAGAAAGCCCAGCGGCTTCCACCAGTGGTCCCGCCGCGCGAGATGCGCCCTTTCGTGCGCGAGCACCTGCTCCGCCGTCTCCCCGGAAATGCCGGCAGGAAGATATATCTTTGGCCGGAAAACTCCCAGAATAAAGGGCGAATCTATCCTGTCGCTGAGCCATACGTTGCCGCCCGCGCATATTGCCTCTCTGACTCTCCGCTTCAGGCGCAGAGAGCTTATCAGCGCGTAGAGCAGCATGGCGGCCGCGCCTGCGAGCCATATCCACGCCAAAAGCGGGACTATGCTTTTTTCCGCATTTGGCAGTGAGGGCTCGGCAACTTCATAAACGCTTCCCTGCCCTTCGCCGCTTTCTGCCGCGCCGTTTGCCGGGATCGCGGGAATGTGTTCAGCCCTGCCGTCCGGGCTACCGGTCTTTACTGAATAGCTCTCCGTCCATCCGGAAACGAGCGAACCGTCTCCAATGCTCTCCGGCACTATCGACGCCCTCGATTCTACGCTGAACGGGCACACGAGCCGCACGGCCACCAGCGCCCACAGCAGGCAGCGCACCCACTTCGGCGCCTTTTTCAGCAGCGGTCTGAGCAGCAGCGCAGCAGCTGCTATTATGCTTGCCGAAAGGCTCATACTCACTATTTTAAGAAATACTGCCGCCAAAGCTAATCCTCCTTCCCGCAGGAATCGATAAGCTTCCTTATCTCCTTTATCTCATTTGCCGAAAGCGCCCTTCTCTTTGTAAAGGCCGCAAGAAATGCCGGAAGCGAGCCGCCGAAGGAGCCGTCTATAAGCTGCTCGCTCTGCGCGGCCTTGAATTCCCCGCGCGATATCAGCGACGTTACTACTCCGTTTTCGTTTTTGAATATCCCCTTCTCGCAGAGCCTGCGCAGAACGGTATACATAGTGGGCCGCTTCCAACCGAGCTCCTTTTCGGAAAGCTTCGTAAGCTCCCCTGTCGAAATCGGCTCGCGCTCCCATATCATCTCCGCAAAACGCGTTTCTATAATACCCATCGTAAGTTCCGGCATCGGACCTTCCTCCTTGTTTACACGGTGTCGACTCTGTCTGTAGTCTACATCATGTAAACAGTGTTGTCAAGAACTTTTCCTGATTTAATTTTTTTTGAAAAACCTCTTGACAAACTCCACCGATTGTATTATTGTACTAATTGCTTAATACAATAATACAAGGAGGGAAGGCAATGGACTGGACATTCCGCAGCGATCAGCCCATCTACGCCCAGCTTGTCGAACAGATCACGCATGCGATCCTATCCGGCGTTTTCGCCCCCGGCTCCAGGCTGCCCGCCGTGCGCGAGCTTGCCGCGCAGGCCGGCGTAAACCCGAACACGATGCAGCGCGCCATGGCAGAGCTTGAGCAAAGCGGCCTGATCTACTCGCAGCGTACCAGCGGCCGCTTCGTAACAGAAGACGGCTTCGTTATAGACGAAGCGAGGTACCGTCTCGCGCGGCAGCACACGCAGGATTTCTGCGCCGTCATGGCCGGCCTCGGCTACGACAAGCAGCAGATCCTGAAGTTCATTGACGAAGTAAAGGAGGAAAAAGTCTGATGGCACTTCTTGAATGCAGACAGCTTACCAAATATTACGGCAAGGCCCAGGCTCTCGACGGCGTAGATATATCCATCGAGCCCGGCCGGATAGTGGGGCTGCTCGGGCCGAACGGCAGCGGCAAATCCACACTTATAAAAATAGCGAACGGTCTTCTGGTGCCGTCTTCCGGCACGCTCACGATCTCCGGCATGGCTCCCGGTCAAGAGACGAAGAAGCTCATTTCCTATCTTCCGGAGCGCACCTATCTTTCCGGCTGGATGAGCGTAACGCAGCTGCTTGACTTCTTCTGCGATTTTTATCCGGATTTTGACCGCGGTGCCGCCGAGCATATGCTCTCAGCACTTGAGATCAACCCCAAAATGCGCATAAAGCAGATGAGCAAGGGCACGAAGGAAAAGGTGCAGCTCATACTCGTAATGAGCAGAAAGGCAAAGCTCTACCTGCTCGACGAGCCCATAGGCGGCGTAGACCCCGCCACCCGCGATTATATAATCCGCACTATAATATCCAACTACAACGAAGAGGCCGCCGTCGTTATCTCTACTCATCTCATTGCTGACGTTGAAAACATCCTCGACTACGTGTTTTTTATCAACAAAGGCCGCATAGTGCTGCAGTCCTCGGTGGACGATATACGCGCCGAAAAGGGCCGCAGCGTTGACGATCTGTTCAGGGAGGTGTTCCGCTATGCTCAGTAAGCTCTTAAAGCACGAATTTCGCGCCACGGCGCGCGTGATGCTGCCGGTATACCTGCTTCTGCTGGCATCCGCCGGACTTTCGAGCCTTTTCATGCATCTTGCAAGCAGCTACAGAGTACGCGCGATGGTAATATTCCGCGGCGTCACCGCCGCTATATTCGTAATAGCGCTCATCGGCGCCGGCATAGTTACTCTGGTATTGATGATATACCGCTTCTACAAAAACTACATGACCGAAGAGGGTTATCTGATGTTCACTCTCCCGACCACCGTCGGAAGGCTGATATGGTCAAAGCTGATAGTTGCGCTGGTCTGGAGCGTGGCGACTATCGCCGCCGAGTTCCTAGCGCTCATAATTTCCGCCGCGACCAGAAAGACCATCCTCGGCATGATACCGGACCTTGCGGAATTATGGAAAGAGATCGTGGCCGTTCTCCCCGCCGGCCAGGTGATCGCCTACGCCGCCGAAGTGGTTGCAATAGTCGTTCTTACGGCGCTCACTTCTTACCTCATGTTCTATGCCGCTATAGCTCTCGGGCATGGCTTTGCAAATCATAAGATACTTCTCTCTGTACTGTTCTACATCGGCTTCTCCGTAGTACTGCAGATCATAGTGTCCTTTGCCGGCATCCAGGGCATAGTTTCCGTAGCGGAAAGCAGCTATTTCGATAATCATCCCTTTGACATGATGCATACTCTGCTCATCGGCACGGCCGTTTACTCTCTGGTGACGAGCGCGGTTTTCTATCTCATAACCCACCTCAACCTGAAAAAGCGCCTGAATCTTCAATAAAAGGACCGAAGAGCCCGCCTGTCGGCGTGCTCTTCGTTTTTTACCGCATCAGCTTTCGCGGCGTGAATTTGACAGCTTTTTAATATGCGAATATAATATTCAAAGCTTCATAAAACCTCAAAGGAGGAAATAAAAATGCTTGAAGTCGGAACCAAAGCTCCCGATTTTGTTCTCTCGGACAAGGACGGAAAAGAAGTAAAGCTCTCGGATTTTCTCGGAAAAAAGGTAGTGCTCTATTTTTACCCGAAGGACAGCACCTCCGGCTGCACCCGGCAGGCTCTCGCCTTCGCCGCCGCTTATGACGAATTCAAGAGCAAGAATGTTGAAGTCGTCGGTATAAGCAAGGATTCCGTGGCCTCCCATCAGAAGTTCGCGGAAAAGAATTCCCTTCCCTTCGTGCTCCTCTCGGACCCCGAGCGCAAGGCCATAGAGGCCTACGGCGTATGGCAGGAGAAGAAAAACTACGGCAAGGTGAGCATGGGCGTAGTTCGCAGCACCTATATAATCGACGAAAAGGGTATTATAGAAAAGGTCATGCAGAAGGTCAAGCCCGATACCAACGCCGCGGAGATACTTGCGTATCTCAGAAAGTAAATAAAAAACGAGAGCGGACCGAACGGTCCGCTCTTTTTTCATATCAGCATTGCCTTGAAGCAATACAAAACCTCTTCCCCTCCGTCGCCGGATGTCCGCATTGTAATTATATACTCCCGCCCTTTCTCCGCGTTCCGGAATAAATACGTCTGCGGCTCGAGCCCGGATGGGCGGAAAAAGTCCAGCGGCTCGAGGGTCTCGGCGTCGTAAATATTGTACCACCCGTATATCCTGTCTCCGTCCCGCAATACGTCAAACGGCGTCAGGCTCTCCGATGAAGTATCTATTTTGAGCAGCGGCAGGGGCTGCAGGCTCAAATCCTGGATAACTGTCAAGGGAAAGAACTCGACCGCCTCAATGCTTCTCTCCCCCGATACCACCGAAACCGTTTCCGCCGGCTCCGCCTCCAGGCCGAACAGGCGGTAAAGGCCTTTCGCATAATCGTCGTCTATCGTATAGGCATAGCTCGAATACGGCATATAGAATGGTATTATAATTATATCGCTTTTCGGTATATCGTAGGTGGAAAGTATCGCCTTCATATCCTCTATGCTGGCGCTCTTGAGCCCCCAGAGCTCCGTGGTCGTCTTCTCGCGATTTGTCCCCGGCAGCACTCCGCAGGAATAGGATCCCGGCGCCATCTGCCATACGTATACCTCCAGCCCCTTGGCGGTGCTGAGGTCAAAATATTCCGGATAGCGCTCCCGCAGCGTTTCAAGTTCTCCCTCTTTCGCCGCGATTGCGAAAAAATACTCCTCCGCCATGGCCAGATTCTCCTTTTTCATCTGGTCGATATTCTTCTGCCACTTCAGCGCCCTGCTCCAGAGCGTGCGCGGGAACTTTGCGCGGATATCCTCCGCGTAATAAGTGCCGTCGCGCGGGATCCAGTATTCCTCCACTGCGTATCCGTGCTCCGCCGCTTCGTCCTTCGCCAGTGTTATCACCGTGGGTATGTGCGAGCCGCAGTCCAGCCGGACTTTTCCGTTTTCGAAAACGTATTCCTCATAGAATACCCAGGCGTAGACCGTGGTCTTCTCCCCTGATCTCTTGATCCGCAGGAGCTCATAGTCTACGGCTCTGTATCTGTCTTCCCCGGGCGGGACGTTACTTCTTCCGTTATTCTCTATAACGCTTTCGTCCATAGCGGCCTTCATTCCTTCCGGAAGGCTTTTTATCGAATACGGATTCGTTAAAAAGCACACCGCGAGCACCGTGCAGAGCGCGGCCGCCGCTATTATCAGCCAAAAGGCCGGTTTTTTATAATTAAGCACGGACCTCACTCTCTCCTTTACTCCAACCTCGCCGAAGGCGAGCGGGCAAGCAAGCACGGCCGCGCGCCGCGAGCCGCAGTCCAGCAAAGTCTGCGAATACGCCGCCCTGCCCTCGCGGTCCATATCGCGCACTACCCTTTCGTCGCAGGCAAGCTCTATATCACGACAGAGAAGGATATAGGCCAGCCATATCAAAGGATTGTACCAGTATGCCGCCAGCAGTATATAGCCGAGCGGCTTCCAGAGGTGGTCATGCCTGCGCAGATGCGTCTGCTCATGGCGGATAACATGCTCCGCCGCATCCTCATTCATGCCTGAGGGGAGGTAAATTCTCGGTTTGAAAATTCCGAGAATGAACGGTGAGGAAATATCGTCGCAGACATATATATTATCACGCAGGCATATCGATGCTCCGACCTTTTTCCTCATGCGCAGATACGAAGCGGCGGCGTAAATGAGCATAACTCCGGCTCCTGCGAGCCAGGCCGCGGATAACACGTCCACCGCCGTCTGCATCGGTCTCTCCGCCTTTGCCGCATCATCCGGCGCGAGAAGGCTCCCCGCTCTCTCAAGGACGGGATTGACCGCGCTGTTTACAGCCGGCACGCCGGTGTGTACCTCCGGCCGCCGCTCGGATTCGATATTTGCCGGAACGGTCTCCGCGCTCGGTATGAGGCTGAATCTGCTCTCAGGCGAGACAGGACATATAAGACGCACGGCCACTATGGCCCACAGCAGGCAGGCTATCCATTTAGGCGCCTTTTTCAGGGCAAAGCGCAGCAGCGCCGCGGCCAGGACCAGCCAACCGGCAGCTATGCCCATGTTCAGCAGCTTCAAAAAAACGGCGTTCAAAGCTTCAGCCCTCCTTTTTGAAAGCGTCTATCATCCTTTGTATTTCTTCCGCCTCCTGCGGAGAAAGCCCCTTATGAGAAATAAAGGCCGCTATGAAAGCCGGTAAAGAGCCCTTGAAGGTATCTTCAACAAAGCGTTCGCTCTGCGCCGAATAGAAATCCTCCCGTGATATCAGCGAGCTCACCGTACCGCTCTCATTTTTGAAAAGGCCCTTTTCGCAGAGCTTCCGCAAAACCGTATACGTAGTGGGCTTTTTCCAGTTCAGTTCCCTTTCGCATATTTTCACCAGCTCGCCCGAGCTGAGCGGCTCGTTTTTCCACACTATATCTGCAAAGCGCGCCTGAACGGCGCCGAGCTCTGTCTGTGACATGTGCCTTCCTCCTTAGTTTATCATGAATAAACCTCGTCTGTAGTTTACTCTGGATAAACCAATTTGTCAAGAGAATATTTAAAAGGCTTGTCTCAGCGCCGCGGCTTTAACTTCTTTTGCATATATAAGGTTTTTGTGCTATCATTGTGCACATGGAAAGAATAAGAAAAAAGAATTCAGTATTCGCCTGGGCCCTGCTGCCCGCCGTTATAGGTCTCGCCTGGCCAACCATGCTCGAGCAATTGATGCACACGGCCGTGCAGTATATCGATACCGCCATGGTCGGCTCTCTCGGCACGAGCGCCACCGCCGCCGTCGGCAGCACAGTCACGGTAAACTGGCTGATAAGCAGCTCCATATCCGCCTTCGGCGTAGGCTTTCTCGCGTATATCTCGCAGGCCATCGGCGCCGGGGATAACGAGCGGACACGCCGCGCGGCGGCGCAGTCCGTACTGGCGGTGCTGGCGGCGGGGGTTCTCTTCACTGCTCTTACTCTGAGTCTGAGCGGCCTTGTGCCCGTATGGATGCAGGTAGAGCCCTCCCTGCGCTCTCTCGCCTCGCGCTATTTCTTCGTTCTGTATTTACCCATGCTGCCGCGCGCGGCCAGCATAATATTCGCCACGGTCCTGCGCGCCGCCGGCGATACGAGAACGCCCATGCGCGTAGGCATACTGGTGAACATAATAAACGTGGTTTTAAATTTCTTTTTCATATACGAAACCCGCAGCATTTCCCTCTTCGGCCGCAGCGTTACTATCTGGGGCGCGGGCTGGGGAGTAGTCGGCGCGGCGGCGGCCAGCGCGGTTTCCTTCGTTTTCGGCGGCGCCGCCATCACCCGCGCGTTCATCCGGCATCCCATGGTCTCTCCGCGCGGCCTGCCTCTCCGGCCGGACTGGAAAGTGCTTAAGCCCTGCCTGCGTGTCGCCTTTCCGAATATGCTCCAGCGCTTCGGCACCTCTCTCGGCTATGTCGCCTTCGCGGCCATGATAAACGCTCTCGGCGAAACGGCCACGGCCGCTCATACCATTGCGAATACTGTAGAATCCGCCTTTTACATACCCGGCTACGGCATGCAGGCGGCTGCCGCCACGCTCACCGGCAACGCCATAGGAGCAGGAGACCTCCGGCGCCGCAAGGATATCTCGCGCCTTATTTTTCTGTGTGAAATAACTCTGATGCTCGTTTCGGGCGGTCTGCTCTTTGCGTTTGCTCCCGGCATGGTGCGCATCTTCAGCCGCGACGCCTCCGTTATCCTTCTCGGGAGCACGGTGCTGCGCATGGTAGCCTGCTCCGAGCCGTTTTACGGCATATATATCGTCATCGAGGGCATGCTCCAGGGCGCGGGGAAAACCTCGGTGCCCTTCGCCTTCAACATAATCGGCATGTGGTGCGTGCGCATAGTAGGCACCTTCATCTGCACTCGCCTGCTCGGCATGGGGCTCATCGCAGCCTGGGGCTGCATGATAGGCCACAACATCCTGCTTTTCTGCCTGTTCGTGCTCTACTACCGCCTCGGCCGCTGGGACCGCTCTTCCCTTGCCGCGGCAAAAGAAAAGCGGCAAAATGAGATGAATTCTTGAAGGAGGAACTGTTATGAGATACAAAACACTCGGAAAAACCGGTCTGTCCGTCAGCGAGATAGGCTTCGGCGGCGAATGGCTCGAACGCCACGAGGAGCAGGAGTCGGTGGAGCTTCTGCGCTACGCGCACGAAAAGGGCATAAACATAGTCGACTGCTGGATGCCCGACCCCAAGTCCAGAGATATCATAGGCAAGGCCATGGCCGGCTGCCGCGATTCCTGGTTCGTCCAGGGTCATATCGGCTCTACGTATCAGAACGGCCAGTACGTCAGGACCAGAGATATGAAGTTCGTCCGTCCCGCGTTTGAGGACCTGCTCGAGAGATTCCACAGCGACTATGTTGACCTCGGCATGATCCACTACGTCGATTCCATGGACGACTGGAACACGGTAATGAACAGCGAATATATAGAATACGTCCGCGAGCTGCACCGCTCCGGCGTGATACGGCACATAGGCCTGAGCACGCACAACCCGAAGATAGGCAAGCTCGCCGTTGAAACCGGCTTTATAGAGATGATCCTCTTCAGCATCAATCCCGCCTTCGACATGCGCCCGGCAACCGAAGACCTTCCCTCTATGTTCGAGGGCTACGAGAACGAGCAGTTTTCCGGCATCGACGCCGACAGAGCCGAGTTCTACAGGCTGTGCGAGCAAAACGACGTGGGCCTGACTGTTATGAAGGGCTTTTTCGGCGGGCGGCTTTTCGATAAGGAGCGCTCCCCCTTCGGAGTGGCCTTCACTCCCGTCCAGCTCATCCACTACGCGCTCACCCGCCCCGGGGTCGCGTCCATACTCTGCGGATACGATACGAAAGAGCAGGTCGACGCCGCAGTGAGTTATGAAAGCGCGACCGAAGATGAAAAGGACTACGCCTCCGTAATAGCCTCCGCTCCGCTTCATTCCTACAAGGGTCAGTGCACCTACTGCGGGCACTGCAAGCCCTGCCCCATGGATATAGACATCGCAATGGTCAATAAGTTTTATGATCTCGCCGCCGCCCAGCCGGCCGTGCCCGAGAGCGTAAAAGAGCATTACAGGGCCCTTGAGCATACCGCGGCGGACTGCGTGGGCTGCAGGAGCTGCGAGGAACGCTGTCCGTTCGGAGTCGAGATAGCGGGCAGAATGGAAAAGGCCGCAAAGCTTTTCGGCCTTTGAGCTAACCTGCGCCGAACTGCTTTTATGAGGTTTTGCTTATGCTTATTTATTCTGTTATTCTTTTTGCCGTCGCTCTGCTTTTTCTCTTTGTCGGGATATCGATATATAAGGGAAACGCCAGCCTTATACACGACTACCACCAGACAAAAGTAAGCGAAAAGGACAAGGCAGAATACTGCAAAGGGATCGGCAAAGGCATGTTAGCCTGCGCCGCGGCGATGCTTGCCAGCGGAGCGGCCGCGCTGCTCGGCAGCAGCGGCGCTGTAGTCGCCGTCTCTCTCGGCATACTGTTCGCCGGCCTTATCGTCTCGCTGATCATAATTATCAAGGTCCAGAAAAAGTACAACGGCGGGATATTCTGACAGCGGCGCAACAGCAGGTTGCTTTCAAGATCCGCGGCTGCGCGCTACAATAAGGCAACGACATAAACGGAGGTAAAACCATGGAGATCCGCGATATACTCAAGAGCCTGCGTGAAAAACGCGGACTCACTCAGGAACAGCTGGCCGAGCGCGTAATGGTCACCCGGCAGGCTGTCAGCCGCTGGGAGACCGGCGAGACCCAGCCGAATACCGACACTCTGAAGCTTCTTTCGAAGGAATTCGACGTATCCATAAACACTCTCCTCGGCTCTCCCCGCTCTCTCGTCTGCCAGTGCTGCGGGATGCCTCTGGGAGAGGACGATATGATAAGCCGCGAGAGCGACGGCAGCTTCAACGAGGATTACTGCAAGTGGTGCTATACCGGCGGAGAATTCGCCTACGCCACGAAGGATTCCCTGCTCGATTTTCTCGTCGCTCATATGCCGAACCCGGAAAACATGCCAGAAGCGGAGCGCCGCAAGGCTTACGACTCCTATCTTTCCGCTTTGAAGCACTGGAAAGCTTGAGGGCATGCGCGAGAAGCTTATAACAAAACGAGGTGCTGTAAATGGACGAGCATGAGTTTTGGGACGATTCCTGGAAACGGATCGACAGCGAACGAATAATGGAGTATTCCGAGCGCTTCGATATGTCCGAGGATGCCGTTATCAGGTATTTGAAAGAGCGCGGCGCGGCGGAAGTTTGCGACGCCGGCTGCGGCTGCGGCTTTTATTCGCTCAAGCTTGCCTCTCACGGCTTTAATGTCTCAGGCTTTGACATTTCTCCCGAGGCCGTTGAGCTCGCGCGGCTAACGCTTTCTGAAAGTGATTTTCCCACGCAGAGCTTCCGCGCGGCCGACATTGCGGAAACCGGCTATGCGGACGGGCGGTTTGACGCTGTGGTCGCCCGCGACGTGCTCGACCACATGCCGATAAAGGCCGCCGTTTCCGCTGTGAAAGAGCTGCTTCGGATCACTCGCCCCGGCGGCTGCGTTTTAATAACTCTGGACAAAACGGATGATGAATACGAATCCGAGCCGCACACAGTTACCCCGGACGGCGATTACATTTTTGCAGCCGGCAAATGGAAGGGCATGGTGTTTCACCCCTATTCTCCGGCCGAGATCGACACTCTGACCGCCGGACACACCGCAATGATTATGGAGGAGTCAGAAAGCGGGTACACAGCAGTCATCGAGAAATAAAGGAGCCCTATATACTTCAGAAGCCGGCTTCACTCGGTGCATGTCTTTATTTCATCAGCAAAGCAAGCAGTGACACGGATATTTTTCTTTCCGTATGGAGGAGCCGCTCATGAAGCTTATAGAGCCCACAATGGAATACGACCGGCAGATACAGGCATACCGGCAGGAGTTTCTGGATTTCGGCGGGTCTATGGACGGTTGCGGATCCCTCCGCCGCTTCGAGAACACGCAGGATTGGATTGATCAGGTCCAAGCGTTGAAAACGCCGGAAACCGTGCCGCCCGGGCTCGTTCCGAGCTCGCAGTATATTTATGTAAGGGAATCGGACGGAAAAATCGTCGGGGTCATCCAGATCAGGCATTGCTTCAACGAATATCTTGAAAAGTACGCAGGCCATATAGGCTACTCTGTATGCCCGAGCGAAAGGCAAAAGGGCTACGCCACGCAGATGCTCGGCCTCGTGCTCCCGAAATGCCGCGAGCTCGGCATTAAAAAGGTGCTTGTCAGCTGCGTCAAGGGAAACGCCGGCAGCCGGGGAGCTATCCTTAACAACGGCGGGGTATACGAATCCACCGTCTACGAGCCGGACCACGACTTTTACCTTGAGCGTTATTGGATATATCTGTCTGATTGACAAATCATTATTCGCAAGAATTACAAGGATGATTATATGGGCAGAACTGAAAGAGCAGAGCTTACAGTCTTGTGTCTGCTTGAAGACGGAAACAGGATTCTTCTTCAGGACAGAGTAAAAAACGACTGGCGGGGCTATGCCCTGCCGGGCGGGCATGTGGAACCGGGTGAATCATTTGTCGACGCCGTGATACGGGAGATGAAAGAGGAAACCGGTCTGGATATAAAGAATCCCCGACTTGCCGGCGTAAAGCAGTTCCCAATCGACGGAGGCAGGTATATTGTTTTTCTATTTAAGGCAACCGAATACAGCGGTACCGTTATATCTTCCGACGAAGGCAAAATGGAATGGATCGAATATGACTGCCTGTCAGAGGTAGAAACGGTCGATGATCTTGAAGCTCTCCTAAAGGTGATAAACGACCCCGGCCTTACAGAATTTCAGTATCTGGCAGAGATCGATACGTGGACTGTTTCCATTAAGTAACCCCATACCTGAATGATTGTTCGGTAAAGTGCTCCCGGACGATTTGAGCATAAAAAGGCAGAGCAGGCGTTCCGGAAAGCGCAAAAACTGATAAACCCTCGCGCGGGGAGGATAAGACTTTGAGTATCGTCAAAACCGAAATACCGATTCTTGAATATGATACGGACCCTGAAGCCGTAATAATGCCGGACCATGAGCAGATAGATCTGCGTCTTCCCGAAAAGGCCGTATTTGCCTTCCTCGGCAATGAGGTCGACTGCTTTGCGCGCGCGCACCAGGCGAAAATCGCGGCGCACTTTATTTCGGCGACTAAAAACTATCCGATCTATATCCTCAACGTCGACGGACATGAAATCGCGCTCGCGCAGGCTCCCGTCGGCGCGTCTGCCGCTGCCCAGATCCTGGATTGGCTGATATCATACGGGGTCAGAGAAGTTATAAGCGGCGGCTCGTGCGGCGTATTGAATGAGCTTGACGAAAACGTATTTCTTGTCCCTTCAAAAGCTCTCCGGGATGAAGGGACTTCATATCATTACCTTCCCCCGTCCCGCTTTGTTGAAGTCTCCCCTGTCGCGCGCTCGGCGATAAAAAAAGCGCTTGAGAAGCACGGCCTTAACTACGCCGAAGTGACAACATGGTCTACCGACGGCTTCTTTCGCGAAACGAAAGAAAAGGTCGAGTACAGGAAAAGCGAAGGGTGCTCCGTCGTAGAAATGGAGTGTTCCGCGCTGGCGGCCTGCGCCGAGCTGCGCGGAGCGGTCTGGGGCGAGCTGCTGTTTACGGCCGATACCCTTGCCGATACCGAACGCTATGACGAGAGGAACTGGGGCGAAGATTCGGTCGCTTTTGCTCTGCAGCTATGCATCGAGTCGGTATTGAATATTTAAGCATCAGTTCGTCAATTTCATTGCTGTACCGCATATTGCGCAATAAGCAAAAAGGCATCCGCTGCATGAATGCAGCGGATGCCTTTTTAATATGTTTTTCAACTCGTCAGGCGCTCAGCGAGGTTTTCATTTTCAGACCGAATAAGTTTGTCGGCTGCATTTGCAATTGTTCCCGCCCGCCTCTGAAAAACGCAAACAAACGACTATGTATAAGTCACTTAGCCCAGATTCTCAGAATTATTCGCTCCTTTTTTGCGCCTTGTATTTGTTGCCCCACTCCTGCATGGAGTTAAGGATCGGACGCATACTCTCGCCGAGCTCAGACAGAGCATATTCCACTCTCGGCGGCACTTCTGCAAACACTGTCCGGGTGATGAGCCCATCCGCCTCCATCTGCCGCAGGCTATCGGTCAGAACCTTTTGGCTGATTCCCTCAAGGTCTTTATGGAGCTCATTGAATCGCCAGGGACGGACAAGAAGATTTCTGATAATCAGCAGCTTCCACTTGTTTCCGATCAAAGAAACGGTGGTGGCAACCGGGCAATCGGGGAGTTCGTCCTTTGTTTTCATAGCAGACACCTCAATAATTTCTATTTGAATGTTACACGCTGATTATACTGCAGCCTCCCATAATAATCAATAGCTCCTGCACAGTTCATAAAAAAAGATACCGACATTTTTAATCTGAAAACCTCGGCAGCTGCCCGATGCTTACAAAAAGGTAACCGGAGTTATAAAAAAGTGCGTACTTGTGAGGTTTCAAGCTGTTCGTATAATAAAAAGTACAGAGAGCAAAAGCCCTCTGACTACAGTCAAGGAGGTAACAACCATGGCACTTTCCAATCTGTTCGGATGGGGTAAGAAAGAGGCCCCCTCTTCTGCTTGCGGCGCAGCTGATAAGCCGGAGGAAAAGCCCGCTGCCTGCGGAACCGCCTGCGGCGCCGGCGAGGCTCCCGCCGCCTGCGGCGCTGCCGAGGCCCCTGCTGCCTGCGGTGCTGCCGACAAGCCGGAAGAAAAGCCCGCTGCCTGCGGGTCTGCATGCGGCGCCGGCGACAAGTAATCGCCGCTTTCCGCCACGAACCGTTCCCGGCGGGAAGAATCTTGCCGGGAACCTCGTAAATAACTCGGTTATTCCGATTTATCATAGAAACATGATTTCAAGGTGACGACATGAAACAGTATTTTTCTTTCCAGTGGCATATCACAGATGAATGCGACCAGCGGTGCAAGCACTGCTATATCTTCTCCGGAGATCCCTGCCGCAAGCCGGACAGTATGACCTGGGAGCAGATGGAGGATACCTTTTACAACTGCCTCGATTTCTGCCGGGTGTACGATCGGCTTCCGTATTTCTACCTCACCGGCGGCGATCCGATCCTTCATCCGGATTTCTGGCGGCTGCTTGAGCTGTTTCATGAACACGAGATCCCATTCACGATCATGGGCAATCCCTTTCATCTGAACGATCAGGTGTGCCGGGAACTGAAGTTTTTCGGATGTCAGAAATACCAGCTTTCTCTGGACGGCCTGCAGGAGACTCACGACTGGTTTCGAAAGCCCGGCAGCTTTGACTGCACGCTGGAAAAGCTCGGCTGTATCAACCGGGCCGGTATCCGCAGCGTCATCATGACCACGGTTTCCAAGCAGAACTATATGGAAGTACCGGGTATTATCGACGCCGTGGTGAAAGCCGGAGCCAACATCTTTGCCTTTTCCCGCTACGTCCCCTCCGGCGGCGAGCTGGATACCAGTATGACCCCGCATGAGTACCGCGGTCTTTTGGAGGTCTGCGATAAAAAGTTCAGAGAATACGAAGCGGAGGGCTGCAATACTTACTTCAACAAGAAGGACCATCTCTGGACGCTTTATGAATACGAAACGGGAACATTCAAGATTCCCGACTATGCATGCGACGGCATGATCTACGGCGGCTGCAACTGCGGCAACTGCCACGTGACGATCCTGCCCACCGGCGATATCTATGCCTGCCGCCGCGTGGCAGGCAGCAAGGTCGGCAACGTCTTTGAGGACCGGCTCGCAGATGTATGGATCACCAGTATGGAAGCCTATCGCAATTATGATGAGTTCTCAAAGTGCTCCTGCTGCAAGCTCAAGCAGTTCTGCCGCGGCTGTCCCGCCGTGGCAAAAGGCTGCACCGGCGATTTTTACGGTGACGATCCTCAGTGCTGGGCAAGCGAGGAAAGCGGGCTGCTTAGTCCGAAGGAAGAAAGGAAGATCGGATAATGGATATTGAAACCTGCATCAAAAAGCTGGGCTATGTCGGCGTGCTGGATTTCGCCACCGTGGACGAAGACGGCGCGCCGCAGGTACGGAACATCAGCGCCATCCACTACGAGGGAACGGCACTGTACTTTTTGACCGCCAGAGGCAAGTCCTTTGCCCGTCAGCTGAAACGGGACGGCAGAGTGCAGATCCTCGGTTTTACTAAATTCAAAGAGACAATCCGCCTGTCCGGCAGGGCGGTAGAGGTGCCGGAGGCGGAGCAAATCAAATGGCGGAATGTCATTTATGCCGAGCAGCCGTATCTGGAAAACGTCTATCCCGGCGAGACGAAGAACATCGACACGATATTTATGCTGAAGGATTACACTATCGAGTATTTCTGCCTATCCACACGCCCCATAACGCGGGAGTATTTCTCCGTGGGCGACGCGAAAATTCAGAAAAAAGGCTACTACATCAGTGAAAATTGTATCGGCTGCGGCGCCTGTCAGAGCGTATGCCCGCAGAGCTGCATTGAAGACGGAACGCCTTTTGTAATATATGAAAACCATTGCCTGCATTGCGGCAGCTGCTATGAAAACTGTCCCACAGAAGCGGTAAAGCGTTATTGACGACCCGAAGGTGTTAAAATGAAGACAATGAAAGCAGTAGTTATAAGCAAGGTTACAGAAGCCGGAAGCGTTGTTCTTTCCGAAGCTCCGATTCCCCAGGTCCGTCCCGGCTGGGTGCTTGTCAAAGTAAAGGCCTTCGGACTCAACCACTCCGAACAAATCCTGAGGCTTGGTGAGATCAACGCAGATTACATTCAGAAACCTGTTATTCCGGGGATAGAATGTGCAGGAGAGATAGCCGATCCCTCCGACAGCGGCTTTGCCCTTTGGCAGAAGGTCGTGTCCCTGATGGGCGGCATGGGGCGTTCCTTTAACGGAAGCTATGCTGAATATGCTCTGCTGCCTGCGCACCATGTCTTTGCAATAGACAGCGATCTTCCCTGGGAAACGCTCGGTGCTGTCCCCGAGACCTTCTTTACGGCGTGGGGAAGCCTCTTTGAGAGCCTGCGTTTGACTACTGAAGATTCGCTGCTTATCAGAGGGGCGACCTGCGCCTTGGGATATGCCGCTATACAAATAGCCAAGGCCTATGGATGCCGTGTCGTTGCAACGACACATAAAGTGGAAAAGCTGTCCCTTCTCGCAGCAGCGGATGAAGCCGTCTTGGACGACGGACAGCTTGCCAAAAAGGTCCACGGGATAACCAAAGCTTTAGATCTTATAGGTCCAAAGTATCTGAAGGACACCCTTTCATCTGTGGAAAAAGGCGGAATAGTCTGCAACACCGGCATTCTGGGAGGGGTATTTACCCTGAACGGCTTCAACCCCATAAAGGATATTCCAAACGGGGTGTATCTTACAGGCTTTGTTTCAAACTATCCATCGCAGAAGGATATCGACGCAATATTTGCTTTTATCAACGAAAAGAAGCTTGTCCCTCAATGCGGCAAGGTGTTTGATTTTGAAAACATCCGTGAAGCTGTTATGGCGCAGGATAAAGGCGGCGTCAACGGAAAGATCGTGGTAAAGTTATAGCGGCAAAGGGCGGTGATGCGATATAATCATCAAAATGATTTGACAGAAGGTGAGAAATATGAACCAAACGGAAAAGCGGCTGTTTCTGATACGGTTTCTTCTGGATGAGCAGCCGAAATACCGGAATACGGAGATCCCGTCCGACGAGGCGAAGCGAAAACAGCTCCTTCGAAGTCTCTTCAATATCCGTATGCCGGGTACAATCGGCGAGAGCTTTCTCAAGGTGCAGGACGAATATCTGCAGGAGGAGATCCGTCGGAAGGGTGTCACAGAGCTTTCCGACTTGACGCCAGTTGAACCGGGTATCTATCTTTGGCAGGGAGACATCACGACTCTTGCCTGCGACGCTATTGTCAACGCCGCAAACTCCGGCATGACCGGCTGCTATCAGCCCTGCCATAACTGCATCGACAACTGCATTCATACTTATGCAGGCATCCAGCTGCGGAACGCCTGCGCCGAGATTATGAAAAAGCAGGGTTATGAAGAACCGACAGGGCAAGCCAAGATAACGCCTGCTTACAATCTGCCCGGCAAGTTTGTAATCCACACCGTTGGCCCTATCGTACAGAGAGAGCTGACAAAGCGTCACGAAGAGCAGCTTGCCTCCTGCTATCGTTCCTGTCTGCAGCTGGCAGAGCAGAACGGATGCAAAAGCATTGCCTTCTGCTGTATCTCCACCGGCGTCTTTGGGTTTCCGCAGAAGCGGGCAGCGGAGATTGCCGTACAGGCAGTAAAAGATTACAGGGTAAATACAAACAGCACACTTGAGGTGATATTCAATGTTTTCAAGGATGTCGATTACGAAATCTACCGGGACATACTCGGATAAAATCAAGAAGCTGAAAGAAGCTCTTGCAGCTGCTGACGCCGTGGTCATCGGCGCCGGCGCAGGGCTGTCCACTTCGGCAGGATTCGTTTATAACGGCGAACGTTTTGAAAAATATTTTTCCGACTTTGCGGCTGCGTATCATTTCACCGATATGTATTCCGGCGGCTTTTATCCATATTCCACACGGGAAGAATTCTGGGCGTATTGGAGCCGTTATATCTGGATCAACCGCTATATGGACGCTCCCAAGCCTGTCTATGAAGAACTGTTGCGCTTGGTGAAAGACAAGGATTACTTTGTAATCACCACTAATGTGGACCACTGCTTCCAGAAAGCGGGCTTCGACAAGAATCGTCTGTTCTACACGCAGGGTGATTACGGCCTGTTGCAATGCAGCGAGCCGTGCCATAACAAAACCTATGAGAACGAGGAAATGATCCGCGCTATGGTGCTTGGGCAGGGCTGGAAGATCGGGGATGACAATGAATTGATCGTGCCGGAGGGCGTAACGCTGAAAATGACAGTTCCCGCCGCGCTGCTGCCCGTCTGTCCGGTCTGCGGCAAGCCCTTGACTATGAATCTCCGCGCCGATGATAAGTTCGTTGAGGACGAGGGCTGGCGGCAGGCTGCGGAACGATATGAAAGCTTCCTGCGTACCCATGGCGGAAAGGTGCTGTTTTTAGAACTGGGCGTCGGTTACAATACTCCGGTCATAATAAAATACCCCTTCTGGCAGATGACAGCGAGAAACCCTGAAGCCATCTATGCTTGTGTCAATAATGGCGAGGCGGTTTGTCCGGAGCAGATTGAGAAACGATCTATTTGCATCAATGGAGAAGCAGATACTGTCCTGGATCTCCTCAAGTGAAAAAGCCCCCGTCCCCGGCGATATTTACCGATGATCGGGCGCCTGCTTTTTGTGCAGATCAGCAGCCGCCCGCGGAACTGTTTTTAAAAGGAAAGGTCAAGCTGCTGTCTGCATATTGCCTCAAAGCCACTCCGTACTATTTCATATGTTGCAAATGGTTTTCCGGTTAAGCGTGTTGCAAATTGCGGTAAGAAATAATAAAGAAGAGCCCGGGAACCGTTGTGCAGCAACGGTTCCCGGGCACTTGTCAGCTATATGGAATTATTCCCACTCTATTGTTCCGGTGGGTTTCGGGGTCAGGTCGTACAAAACACGGTTTACACCCTCGACCTCATGAGTTATGCGGTAGGTTATCCGCTGCAGGACGGCCCAATCGGGCGTTTCTATTTCGGCCGTCATGGCGTCTACGGTATTCACGGCGCGGATGATGGCCGGATATTCAAAGCTTCTCGCGCCGTTCTTTACTCCCGTGGAGCGATAGTCCGGCACTATGGTGAAGTACTGCCAGACCTTGCCCGCGAGCCCTGCCTTTGCAAATTCCTCGCGCAAAATAGCGTCCGACTCTCTCACAGCCTCCAGCCTGTCCCTCGTTATCGCGCCGGTGCACCTGACGCCGAGGCCGGGGCCCGGGAAGGGCTGACGGTAGACCATTTCGTCCGGCAGGCCGAGAGCCTTGCCGCACTCGCGCACCTCGTCCTTAAAGAGCATCTTGAGAGGCTCGACGAGCTTGAACTGCATATCCTCCGGCAGGCCGCCCACGTTATGGTGAGACTTCACCGCGCCGGCGGTCTTTGTGCCGCTTTCGATTATATCGGGATATATCGTTCCCTGGGCGAGAAATTCTATGCCGTCGAGCTTGCGCGCCTCTTCCTCAAACACGCGGATGAACTCCGCGCCGATTATCTTTCTCTTCTTTTCGGGATCGGCCACCCCGGCGAGCTTGTCAAGGAAGCGGTCGACTGCGTCGACATAAACAAGATTGGCCCCCATGCGGCTGCGGAACACCTCCACAACCTGCTCGGGCTCGCCCTTTCTGAGAAGCCCGTGGTTCACATGCACGCAGGTGAGCTTGTCCCCGATGGCCTTAATAAGAAGCGCGGCCACAACCGAGGAATCCACGCCGCCGGAAAGAGCAAGAAGCACCTTTCCTCCGTTGGTCTGCCGGCGTATCAGCTCCACCTGGTCGTCTATGAAATTGGCCATATTCCAGTTCTTCTGCGCGAGGCACTTGCCGAAAACGAAATCGGAAAGGAGCTTATCTCTGGCCGCTTCATCCTCCGGCCAGGCGTCAAGCGCGTTTTCACATCTTTCGTCCGCATGCGCCACCCTCAGCACCGGCACGCCGGCGTCGAAAAACGCTTGAGATGCTCTAAGCCCTTTGCCTGCCTCGCCACCGTTGAGAATAACTCCGCGGACATTCGGCAGGAGAGCGAGCTCTGCCGCGCTAAGGTCGTGCGGGTGTATCTCGGTATACACTCCGAGCGCGCGAATGGCACGCGCGATAACGGTGTTCTCTCTGCCTCCGAGATCAGCGATGATTATCATGTCCTGTTTCATTTTCCCGATTTCTCCTTTATTTGCCTTATATAAACGCGGATAAAGCGCCGCGCATCACGGAATCATAGTGCCAGCGGAGGTGAAATCGCTTGGCAATAATCTTTCTGCGCACGCTCATCCTTTTTATCTGCCTTCTGACAGCGACCCGCGTTATGGGCAAGCGCCAGGTCGGAGAGCTTGAGCCCTCCGAGCTCGTAGTCGCCGTGCTTATATCCGATATCGCCGCTCATCCGCTGCAGGATATCAGCATTCCCATGCTCAACGCTTTGGTGCCGATAATAGTGCTCCCCTGCCTGGAAATAATAGTGACCATGCTCACGCTCAAGAGTCTGCGCTTCCGCAGCTTTGTATGCGGAAAGCCGACCGTAATAATAGAAAACGGCCGGATAATCGAGCGGGAAATGCGGCGCAGCCGCGTTTCTCTCGACGAGCTTACCCTTGCGCTGCGGCGGAAGGATATCGTAGATATCGGCTCCGTCCGCTGCGCCGTTCTGGAAACGGACGGCTCTCTCACCGCCCTGCTCTACGCCTCTGAAAAGCCCCCTTCCGCAAGTCTCTGCGGAATCACCGCACAGGACAAACCGCTCCCGGTAGTACTGATAAATGACGGCCGGCTGCTTTCCGACAACCTGCGATTTCTCGGCAAGGACGGCAAATGGCTGCAGACCGAGCTGCGCAAAAACGGGGCAAAAAGCGTAAGCGAAGTTTTCTACTTTACATGCGACTCGGGAGGGAAAACATATTTTCTCCCCAAAAGCGGAGGCAGGGCGCGATGAAAAAAGAAATCACCGCGGTGTGCATTCTGGTTTTCATCCTCGCCGGATCGCTTTTAAACATCCGGGTATTCCACAGAATCACCGGCTCTCTCGCATCTGAGATCGACGCGGCTGAACTCTGCGCTCAAAGCGGAAGCTGGCCCGAGGCTGAGGAAAAGCTCTCGGCCTGCATCAGCCGCTGGAACTCGCTGCACGGCTACACTCATATATTCATACGGCATACGGAGATAGACAAGCTCAACGACGCTCTCGAGGAATATCTCGGAGCGCTTTTGAGCCGCGATATCTCATCCGCCGAAAGCCGGTATTTTTTTCTTATCAAGCAATTAGAAAGTGTTGCCGAAATGGAAAGCATCAGTCTCGGCACCGTTTTATGAAGCTTATTTCTCATTCAGCAGGCGGTTGAGCTCTTCCATGAACGTGTTTATATCCTTGAACTGCCTGTAAACCGAGGCAAAGCGCACATACGCCACCTCGTCCACATCCTTCAGGCGCTTCATGACCATTTCGCCTATCTGTTCAGAAGATATCTCACGCTCAAGAGAATTCTGCGCCTCCTGCTCTATGTCTCCCGCGATCTTTTCAAGCTCGTCAACGGAGACAGGCCTCTTTTCGCAGGCGCGGAGCATGCCGTTAAGGACTTTTACCTTGTCGAAGGTCTGCCTGCTTCCGTCGCGCTTCACTACCACAAGCGGCATCTGCTCGATTATCTCGTAAGTGGTAAACCTTTTCTGGCAGGAAAGGCATTCGCGGCGGCGCCGGATGGTGGCTCCTTCCTCTGCGGGACGCGAGTCTATTACCTTGCTCTCCTGATAGCCGCAAAACGGGCATTTCATCGTTCTGCTCTTCCTTTCTCCGGCAAAAGCCGCATTTTGATGAATTATTATATCACAGCTTTCGCGCCGTGTATAGCTTTTTCGTCTTTTGCCGCAGGCGATATGAGTCCTCCGTACGCCGCTGCTAAAGCGATATCCACTGCTCCACGGCGTCGCGCAATCCGGCCGGAGTGACGTCTCCGCAGACGACTGCGGCGGTGAGGAGCTCTATGCTCTCACGGAGCGGCGTAATGCCCCTTACTACGCTCTCTCCCCAATCCGGCGAGGAGACGCCGAGCCCGTAGTTTTCGCACACGACTTCGCCGTCCTCGCCGGTAAGGTCCTCGGCCGTTATATAATAGCAGACCTCGTGGGCGGCTCCGCTCCCGTCGTATATGAGCTTTCTGCACACTTCAGTATTCCTCATTTTTCAGCAGTCCTTTCTCTAATGATGGGATAGCTGCTATTATTTCACAGTTTTTGGTTTATTTCCACTATTTTTTATCGACCTATTTCGACATTTTTCGACAATTTTGCCAAATTATAGCACCGTCGGCATTATTTGCTCGTTGAAAACAAATCCCCCGTTTTGTACTCTGTATATGTACAAAACGGGGGTGTTCAAATATGCGTTTTATAAGTAAACTGTTAAATTATACCTTTAATTTCTGCAAAGAGTCGCTTCTGATAATCCGCATAGCTCTGATCGGTTCGTGCGCCATGCTCACGGCTGCGGCATCGCTCATGCTCCGCTGTGGCGAGATAAGCGCCCGTACATATCCGCTGTACTCTCTCGCGCGGGAGCTCTGCTCACTTCCCGTCGCCCTGCTGCTCTTCGCCATCATCGCCGTTGCCTGCATTCAGGAACGCTGCGGCTGAGCTGAGAAACTCCTCGCGGGAATAAAGCGCGTTTATGATATCAAGCAGCGCGTTCGCGGAGATCTTCTCCGGAAGGGCAAGGCTCGACGCAAGTCTTCTCCTTTTTTCGGCGCTTCCTTCCGCTCCGGAAAGACCGAGAGAATAAAAGTCTCCCTTTGTTACCCGTGGTCCGCTGTCTTCCGCGGGAGTCGCTCCCGCGCGCTCCAGGGCTGCCTTGAGGATCTCCGGAGACATACCCTCCACTCCGAGCTTGCCCTCCTTCGAGCCTTTGCGCTTTCTGCGCTCCTTGCCGGGGATATCCGGTATATACGCGTGGCGCACCTTCTCCTTCGGCAGCATGCCGGCGAGCTTTCCTCTTATAAGAAAGCCGGCCCCGTCGCTGTCGGTAAGTATTATTACGCCTCTTTTCTCGGCGAGGGCGCGCAGAAGGTTCATTTTCTCGCGGTCGGAAAAAACTCCGAAGCCTGAGGTCTCTATTATCGGGGCGTTCGTTATATTTTCAAGCGTTTTCCTGTCGTAGCGCCCCTCTACGACTATGGCTTCCCTTATGTTCAGCACAGCGCCAGCTCCACAATCAGCCGCGCGAGCTCCTCTTCGCCGTCGGCCGAGGTGCTCTTGAGCCGCATGTCGGCATCCGCACAGGCGTTCGCCGCCTTGCGGCACCATTCGATCGAAATGCGCTTTGCGCTGTTCATCAGCTTTTTTGCCGGATAATCAGAGCGCATCCCGTAAAGCTCCATGAGGTACAGCGCGTTTTTCCCGGCGCCGAGCGCAAGCTTCGCCGTATACAGCCTTCTTATCTGCGAGCCTATTATCGCCAGCAGCTTTATCGGCGCCTCGCGCGAGCGCAGAAGCTCGGAAAGGACTCCGCAGGCGCGGTCATAATTGCCGTCGGCTATGGCGTCCGTCATCTTGAAAACCACAGCCTCGGGAACCGCTATTGCCGCGGCGTCTATATCCGCCCGGGATATCTGCTTTTCTTTAGCGTAGCTTGCAATTTTATCTATTTCCGTGTATAGCCCCGCCATCATGGAGCCGCAGAGGAATATGAGATATTCCCCGTCCTGCCTGGAAATATCCTTCCCGAGGGAATTGAATCTTTCCCTTATCCATTCCAGCAGCTCGCTCTGCCCCTTATTGGAAAACTCTACAACAGAGCCGTTTTTCCTGACTGCGTTGTAAAGCTTTGTGTCGCTTCCCTTGCGGAATTCCAGCGCGTCGTATACAAAAACGAGGCAGCAGTATTCCGGCAGGTCGGAAATAAGCCGCAAAAGCTCCGCCCGCCTTGCCTCGTCTCCGCCGAACAGATCAAAATCGCGCACCTCTATAAACGTCCTTGAGGCAAAGACCGGCAGAGTATCCACCGCCGCCGCTATCTCACGCACCGGAGTCTTATCCTCTTCAAAACGCTTATAGTTGAATTCCTCAAAGCCCCCGTCCAGTATCAGTGAGCGCAGGCGGGCAAGGGTCTCATCGCGCAGATAGGTCTCCTTGCCGTACATGACGTAAAGCGTCCCGGGGTCCCCGGAGGCCATATCCTTTTTCAGTTTTTCGTATTCTGTCATTTTCTCAGCCATTTACCCTCACCGTTACCGTTCCGCATTCGTCAGTTCTGTAAACCGCGGCTCCGCATGCGGCAAGCCGCGCTATCGTCTCTTCCGCCGGATGGCCGTGGCTGTTCGCTCCTACTGATATCACCGCCAGCTCCGGCCTGGTCTGCTCAAGAAGCCTCTGCGAGGAAGAATCCCTGGCGCCGTGATGCCCGGCAATAAAGAGCTCTAAATCCGGAAGCTCTGCTCTTTCCAGCAGCTTTTCTTCCGAGACTGCGTTCATATCTCCCGTCGCAAGCGCCTCGAAATCCCCGCAGGATACAAGAATGGCCATGCAGTTTTCATTTTGCCCTCCGTTATCCGAGTGGGACGGCAGCAAAACGATCTCCGCCTCACCGAGAGACATGCGCATATCTTCGGTTATGTAGATGACCTGCGTGCCGTTTTCCCGCGCAAGCTTTTCAAGCCGCGCGGCTTTTTCATCCTCGCCGGCTATCACCGGCATTATCAGCGAGGCTACCTTCGTCCTCGCGAAAAGCACCTCCGCACCGTTGGTATGGTCGGCGTCGTAATGCGTAAGTATGAGGCAGTCGAGCTGCGGCACGCCGGCAAGCGCGATATACTCGGCCGCCTTTTCGCCGGCCGTCTCCGCGGAGCTCCCGCCGCAGTCTATGAGCGCCGAATATCCGCCGGAAATAACCGCCGCGCACTGGCCCTGCCCTACGTTGAGCACGGCGAAGGTCATTTCGCTTGAGCTGTTTACGGCTATAGTTGCGGCGACCGCCGCCGCGAGAGTAACGAGCTCCGCCGCAAGCAGCAGGCGCAGCCTGAAATGCTTATCTGCAAAAGCTATCACTGCCGCGACTACTGCAAATACCATCCACGCCCTTATGCATATTCCCGAAAAGCCTATGGCGGCGAAGGGCACCGCCGCCGTGCATTTTGCGGCAAATAGTATCCACATTATCGGCCACTTTGCGAGGAAGGCCGCCGCTATGCCAAGCGGCGGGCACAAAAGGCCCAGCATGCACGCGAGGAGAGAAAGCACAAACGCCAGCGAGACTGCCCAAAGCACCAGCACGTTCGTCAGCGGAGCTATAATCGAAAAGCTTCCGAAGTGCAGCGCGCACAGCGGCACCGTGAGCACCGAGGCCCCGAGTGTCGCGGCGAGAGCCGATGCTACAGCATTTTTGAGCTTGACGACAGCCTTCTTCTCAGGCTTTTCCGTCAAGCAGGCAAGTCTTTTATATATCCCGGGAGTAATGAATATGATCCCCGCCGCGGCCGCGAACGATAGCTGCAGTCCGGGGCTTTTCACGCTGTAGGGATTAACGGCAAGCAGTATCGCGAGAGCGAATGCAAGATCCGTAACGCTGTCGGCCTCGCGCTTGAAAACCGGCGCCGCCAAAAGCATTATCTGCATTATTCCCGCACGCACTACAGACGGAGTATTCCCCACCATGGCCATAAAAAACAGTATGACCGGTATGCAGACTATCGCCGCTCTTCTCTTTCTCCCAACGGCTAAAGTTATAAAGCCGACTATGAAGGAGAGATGCATGCCCGAAACGGCTACCACATGGGATATGCCGCTGACCTTGAGCACCGAGCTGAGCTCCGGCCCGAGCCCGGACTTGTCGCCTGTCAGAAGTGCCTTGACGAAACCCGCCTGCCGCGGGGCAAACAGCTTTTCGGCCTGCTCTTTGAGTGCAAACGCGAGCTTCGCCGGAAGGTATCTCAGATCCTTTCCGGATCCTTTGCTTATCTGCGCTCCGCTCACGTTTCCGCGCAGGAAAACTCCCTTTGCCGTGTAATAGTCCTCTTCGTTCGCAGCGCAGCTTTTCAAGGCCGTTTTAAACGATACGGTATCTCCCGGCGCGGAGCCGTCGAGCGAGCCGTCATACGCGCGAAGCAGTATCTTGATCTTCTTGTTTCCGCGTTTCAGCTCTGCAAGCTGGGAGGTGCTGTATTCACCCTTCTGCGGATAGTCGAGCACGCGGGCGGTATATGTCCGCTTTTCCCCCGCGAGACTCTCCGCCGGATATACCACAAGCTCCGTAAATGCAATATTCCAGAGCATACCGGTGCATGCCGCAAAGCATATCAGCATCACACGGGTACGGGCCTTGCCCGAGAGCAGAAACGCCGCCAGTCCGGCGAGCGCCGCCAATGCCGCGGCATAGGGCCACAAGGCGCGAGGGAGCAGATATTGCGCCAGAAGAACAGCCGCCGCGAAGGAAAACGCCGCGTACGCAAGCCGCCTCACGGCTTTTCACCTCTTATCTCTATATCCAAATAAAGGGACACATTGCAATGCGTCCCTTTATTTCCGCTTATTCTGGTTTATCAGCCGGGAGGCCAGGCAAGCCCGCGTCCGGCAAGCACGTGGAAATGCAGATGGCCCACGGTCTGCCCGCCGTCTTCGCCGCAGTTTGCAACTACTCTGAAGCCCTTTTCGAGACCGAGCTCTTTGGCGAGCTTCGCTATTACCTCGTATATATGCGCCACATAGCAGCTGTTATCCACGGTTATATCGGCCGGGCCGGGTATATGTTCCTTCGGCACCGCGAGAAAGTGCACCGGCGCCTGCGGGTCGATATCCTTGAAAACGAAAACTTGTTCGTCTTCATATATGCAGGTCGAAGGGATATCTCCCTTTATGATCGCACAAAACAGGCAGTCGCTCATTCTTCTTTAACTCCCATCTTTTCCTTAGCCATTTCTATAACGGCGGTGTAGGCGTCCTCAAGCTTTTCAATATCCTTCGCGCCGCCCATTGCGGATTCGGGCTTGCCGCCGCCGCTTCCGCCGGTGACCTTGGTGGCTACCTTAATGATCTCGCCGGCCTTGAAGCCGTATTCAATGGCCTTCTTTCCGCAGCAGGCAAGCAGAGTGGCCTTATCACCTGTAACCGAGGCAAGCAGCGCTATCACACACTCCTCGCGGTCGCGCAGGTAATCGCCCATCTGGCGGAGCATATCGGCGGAAACGTCCTGCGCCGTGGCCACTATGACCTTCAGATCGTTTATCACGCCGGCCTGACCGAGCAGGGCCTCGGCGTCTGCCCTCATCATTTCGCCCTCAAGCTGCTCGTTCGCCCTCTTGAGATCTCTTATCTCGCTGACGGTCTGAGCGGCCTTTTTTTCAAGCTCGGCCGGAGTCGTCTTGAGCTGGGCGGAAACGTTCTTGATGAGCTCTTCGTTTTCGTTGAAGGCCTCGAGCACCTTCTTGCCTACGCACGCCTCTATCCTGCGCACGCCTGCGGCTACGGAGAATTCGCTCTTCGTCTTGTAAGAGCCGGCCTTGGCCGTATTGTCAAGATGCGTGCCGCCGCAGAATTCGAGGGAATAGTCTCCCATCTTTACGACGCGGACTATATCGCCGTATTTCTCTCCGAAAAGGGCCATCGCTCCGAGCTTCTTCGCCTCCTCTATGGGAAGCTCCTGCGTGGTCACGGGCATACCCTCAAGTATCTTTTCGTTCACCTCTGCGTCTACTCTCGCCAGCTCCTCGGGGCTTATGGCGGAGAAATGGGTGAAGTCGAATCTCACGACGTCCGGCATTACGAGAGAGCCGGCCTGCTCTACGTGATCGCCGAGAACGTTCTTCAGCGCCCTCTGCAGAAGGTGCGTGGCGCTGTGCGCGCGCATTATGGCGGCTCTGCGCTCGGTATCGATGGAGGCCGTCACCTCATCGTCGAGCGAGATCTTGCCTTCGGTGATAACGCCGGTATGCATGTACTTGCCGTCCTTGGATTTTTTCACGTCCTCTACGGCAAAAGTACCCTCTGCGCAGGTTATAACGCCCGTATCGGCCACCTGGCCGCCCATTTCCGCATAGAACGGGGTACGGTCAAGAACGATTACGGTCTTCTCGTCCTTATACGCGCTCGCTCTCGCTTCGCCGTCGGTCACTATAGCTATGACCTTGGCCTTGCATTCATTTTCGGTGTAGCCAACAAAGTCGGTGGTTATGTTCTTGTCGAGGCCGAGGTCTATGGTCTCCCAGGCGAAATCGCCGAGCGCCGCCGTCGCGGCTCTGGCTCTTTCCCGCTGCTCGTTCATAAGGGCGTTGAAGCCCTCCTCGTCGGCCTCCATGCCGTTCTCTTCGAGGACCTCGAGAGTGAGGTCTATGGGGAACCCGTAAGTATCATAGAGCTTGAAGCAGTCGGCTCCGGAGAGGACCTTTTCTCCCTTTTCCTTTGCCGTGCTTATAAGATCCTGCAGTATCTTCATGCCGGAATCTATGGTCTGGCTGAATCTCTCTTCCTCCGCCTTTATAACGCGGATGATATATCCCTGCTTCTCCTCAAGATCGGGATACGCGCTCTTGCTCTCCTGGATGACCGTCTTCGCGACCTCGTAGAGGAAGGGCTCGTTCACGCCGAGCAGCTTTCCGTGGCGCGCGGCGCGGCGCAGCAGGCGGCGGAGCACGTAGCCTCTGCCCTCATTGGAGGGAAGCACGCCGTCGCAGACCATCATGGTGGTAGAGCGGATATGGTCGGTTATAACTCTGAGCGAAACGTCTGTCTTATGGCTCTGGCCGTAAACGGCGCCGGTTATCTCGGAAACCTTGCCCGTTATGCGCATTACGGTGTCTACGTCAAAGAGCGAATCCACTCCCTGCATTATGCAGGCCAGGCGCTCAAGGCCCATGCCGGTATCTATATTCTTGTGCTCGAGGGTGGTGTAGTTGCCGTTTCCGTCGTTATTGAACTGGGTGAAAACGAGGTTCCAGAACTCAACGTATCTGTCGCAGTCGCAGCCGACGTGGCAGTCCGGCTGGTGGCAGCCGTATTCCTCGCCGCGGTCGAAGTATATCTCCGAGCAGGGGCCGCAGGGGCCGGAGCCTATCTCCCAGAAGTTGTCCTCGCGGCCGAGGCGCACCATATGCGATTCCTCTACGCCGACTTCTTTCGTCCAGATATCATAGGCCTCGTCGTCGTCATAAAAGACGGAAACATAGAGCTTGTCCGTAGGTATCTCGAGCACTTTGGTTATGAATTCCCAGGCCCAGGACGTCGCCTCTCTCTTGAAATAATCGCCGAAGGAGAAATTGCCGAGCATCTCGAAGAAGGTGCCGTGGCGGCTCGTCTTGCCGACTCTTTCTATATCGGGCGTGCGTATGCACTTCTGGCATGTAGTGACCCTCTTGCGCGGGGGTACCGCCTCGCCCGCGAAATAGGGCTTCAGCGGGGCCATGCCCGAGTTTATAAGGAGCAGGCTGCTGTCGCCCTGCGGAATGAGCGGAAAGCTCGGCAGGCGCAGATGCCCCTTTGATTCATAAAATGAGAGAAATTTTTCCCTGAGTTCGTTCAGGCCCAGTTTTTCCATAACAAACAGCCTCCAAATAATATATTAATACTTTCTTTTTTATAATCAGCCGCCGTAATCTTCGCTGTCCACGAAGTATTCAAAGTCGGAATAGCTCCTGAAGAAGCGGTGAGTGCCTTCCTTGCCGAGGGCGTAATAATAGTAGCTTGAAGTCTCCGGATTGAGCGCCGCCTTGATCGCGGCAAGGCCCGGGTTCGCTATCGGTCCGGGCGGCAGTCCCTCGTACTTATACGTGTTGTACGGGCTGTCGTACTCCAGATCGCTGTTGGTGAGCTTTGCCTTTCTTTCCGGCAACGCGTACTGTACCGCGGCATCTATCTGCAGATACGGGAAATCGCTGCTGTTGAGACGGTTGTATATTACCGAAGAGATCATGGGCATTTCTTTGCTGTCCGCCGCCTCTTTTTCTATCATCGAGGCTATGGTCACTATCTCGCTCATCGAATAACCCATGGCCTCCGCCTTCTCGAACATATCGTTCGTCACTCTGGCGGCAAAGTTATTAAGCATTTTGTTTATTACATATACCGGATCGTCGTTCACATAGAAATCGTAGGTATCCGGGAAGAGATATCCCTCGAGGCGCGTCGCCTCTCCGATCGGGATATCCTGAAGAAACTCGTGCTTGTACTTATAGGTGGCGGCGGTCTTTTCGAGGTCCTCGAACGTGCAGACCTCTCTTTCCTCAAGCAGCTCGAATATCTGCCTGAGCGTGTAGCCCTCCGGTATGGTGACCGTTATCTCCACCTGCGAGCCAGCGCCGCTGTGCATCTTCACTATCAGCGCGCGGTAGTCATACCCGGAATTGAGCTCATAAGTGCCCGGCTCTATTTTCCTGTCGGCATGGAAGAGCTTTGCGAATATCTTGAAAAACCACTTATAGCGTATCATGCCGGCCTTCTCCAGGCCTTCGGCAACGCTGTCCAGGGTGAAGTTTTCTTCTACTGTAACTACCGCGGTGGCGTCCTTCTTGCCGAGGGCCAGCATATCGCATACCAGCAGCCAGCCTCCGAGGGCGATGGTGAAAGCGAGCGTCAGGACGAGAAGCCCGTACATTATTCCCCTCAGGCAGCCTGTTCTTCCCTTGTGATCGAAGCTGAGAGCCCTTTTGGATCTCTTCCTTTCCCTCCGGCGCCAGCCCTCTTCGTACTCCTCTTCCTCGGCTTCCTCCGGCGCTTCCGGCTCGTCCGGCTCTTCTTCCGGCGGCTGCTCGGGCGGGAGCTCTTCCTCGTCGCGCTTGGCCGGCTCGAACTTCCTCGTGCCGTCCTCTTCCGGCTCGGAGATCTCTGCCGGCGGCTGCTCGGGCTGCTTTGACTGCTTTCCGGGAGAGAATATCTTTACAGGCTCGTCCTCTTCCTCCGGCACGGGAGCCGGCTCCCATTCAGGCTTGAAATCCTGGCCGGCAAACCTTGTTTCGCCCACGGGCACACCATATATTTTTCTGAAAGCGTCTTCAAAACGATTTTCGGACATTTCGATCCTCCATGTGTACTGTCTGCGATTTTTACCGTGCGCAGTAACCAAGGGCAGTGCGCAGCATATAATATCCCAGACGGGTAAACAGAGACTTCACCCGTGCAGCAAAACGCTCGCCGTTCCGGGGAAACATCCGCGCAGTCCCCGAGACGCGGAAACTCTCATCTGCGCGGAGAAAGGAACTAAAAAATGTTTTGTGGAAACGGTAACGGCGGAAACTCTTGCCTTTGGATCATCCTGATCCTCATACTCCTCTTCTGCTGCGGCGGCTGCGGCGGGAACTGCATCGGCAGCGGAGACTGCTGCGCCCCCAACAACGGCTGCTGCTGAGGCTGTACATCTTCAGGCGTCGCGGGATTCCTTACGGGGTCTCGCGACTCCTTTTTCCGTTACTACTGCGTCGACCTTTCTGTCGTGCGCCTCGCAGGGAACGCTGTCAAACAAAAACTCTTCTCTGCATATGCCTACAGTAAGGGCCTCGAAATTCTCAAGATATCTGTCGTAGAAGCCTCCGCCGCGGCCGAGCCTCGAACCGTCTCTTCCGAAGGCCGCCGCCGGCACGAGCATCATATCCGCCTTGTCGGGAGTGAGCTCCTCGGCGCTCTCCGCGGGAGCCGGTATATCGAAAACTCCCGGCAGCAGAGAATTGAGCTCCTCAACGCTGCTCACGGTGCGGAACCTCATAAGCTTCCCGTAAATGCACGGCATGGCAATTACTTTTCCCTCGCTGAGAGCCCGTCTTGAAAGCTCAAGAACGTCGGCCTCTGCCCCTACGCTGTAATAGGCAAATATCACCTTTGCGCTTTTATATTCCGGCATGGCCAGGATATTGCGGAGTATTCCCTCATTGCTCTCTTTGATATACTCCGGCGTAAGCTCAGCCGTGTGCGCCGCTATATCCTTGCGCAGGGCTTTTTTTGCGGCTTTAAGATCACAGTTCATCAATAATACCTCTCACGACCTGAAGATTATATCCCATATCTCGCCGCTTATCTCCTGTGCCGGGCGCATCTGCCCGCCCTCGGAGCATTTTACCGCTCTCCAGCCGTAAAATTCCGCGGCCTGCTTTGCGCATTCAAGGCAGGAGGCGAGATATGCCTTGTTGTTTTCGTGTATATCTCCCGCTCCGTTTCGCTTCGCCATATTTGCCAGCGAGACCTCGAGCGGTATATCCATATATATCACTTCGTCCGGCTTTGGAAGCCCGAGAAGCCTGAATTCGAAATCATAGAGCCAGGTCAGGAATTCCTCTCTCTCCGCGCCGCTCAGCTTGCTTGCCTGATGTATGGCGTTTGAGGTGGTGTAGCGGTCGGAAACTATGAGCCTTCCGGCCTCATAGTCCTCTCTCCAGTCCTGCGCGAAGGAGGCGTATCTGTCCACCGCGAAAAAAGTGGAGGCAGCGTACGCGCCCACGTCCTCCGGCTTCGAGCCGAACTCGCCGCCGAGGTACATTCTTATCAGCGCGGAAGAGGGGTTTGAATAGCGCGGAAAGACTATCCTCTTATAATCCTTCCCCTCAGCTTCAAGCCTCCTGCACAGCAGCTCGAGCTGAGTGGACTTGCCGGAGCCGTCTATCCCTTCGAAAACCACAAGCCGTCCGCTCATTTCTCTTTCCTGCCCTTTCCGCCGCGCAGTCTTTCCCCTGCCGCTGAGAAAAGAAACAGCGGCAGCTTCAGCATGCGGCCTATTCTCTTCGGTTCCTTCAAAAGCCTGTAAAGCCATTCCAGGCCGAGCTTTCGCCAGAACTTCGGCGCTCTCTTAGTCCTGCCGGAGTATACGTCCAGCGCTCCGCCGAGGCCTATCATTATCTTTGCCGGAAGCGAGGCAATAGTCTCCGCCATCCACTTCTCCTGCTTCGGCGCGCCGAGGCACACGAACAGAACGTCAGGCTCCGCGGCGGCGATCTTCGCCCTTATGGCGGTATCGTCTTCAAAATAGCCGTCGTTCACGCCGCAGATATTTATTCCTTTATACTCGGCTTCTATTTTCTCAGCCGCTTCCTCCGCCACTCCGGGCTTTGCGCCGAAAAGGAAGAGCTTTCCCCCGCGGAGCGCAAGCTCCCTCAGAAGAGCGGAAGCAAAATCTATTCCGGGTACTCTCGCCCTGAGCGGAGTCCCGAGTATCCTTGCGGCATAGATTATGCCTATACCGTCCGGCAGGACGAGCTTCGCGCCCTCAAGCACGTTTCTGAAGCTTTCATCCTTGCGCGCCAGCCAGACTATTTCGGGGTTGGGCGTGACGATATATCCGCGCCCGTTCGAAGCGATAATATCGAGTGCCGCGCCTACCGCTTCGTTTATATCAATATCGTCGAACCCGACGCCAAGCACATCTGTTCTCAATCCACACAGCCGCCCTTAAGATATTATTCTGCTGAAACTAAATTAGTTTATCACAGCATACCTTGTTTTGTCCAGTAATGGCAGAGATTTTCTTGCTTATTTTAAAGCGCAGGAACGCTTTTGCGTCCCTGCGCTTTTTCTGATTTTATATCTGGTCGAATATTTCGCCTATCCTGCCCGTTACGAGCAGGTTCGCGGCGCTGTCGTAAGGAGTCGGAGTTTTATTCACGAGCACGAGCTTGTTCCCGCGGTAATAATTTATAAGTCCAGCCGCGGGGTAGACCACCAGCGACGTGCCGCCGATTATAAGAACGTCCGCCTGTCTTATGTAATGCACGGCCGCGCTCAGCACCCGCTCATCGAGCGATTCCTCGTAGAGCACCACGTCCGGACGCACCGTTCCTCCGCAGCTTTCGCACTTAGGGACTCCCTCGGAATCCTTTATGTATTCCACGGGATACTCTCTCCCGCAGCGCGAGCAGTAGTTGCGCATTACGGAGCCGTGAAGCTCCAGCACGTTTTTGCTTCCGGCGGCCTGATGCAGCCCGTCGATATTTTGGGTGATCACCGCTTTGAGCTTCCCCTCGCGCTCAAGCTCGGCGAGCCGCGTATGCGCGCGGTTGGGGCCGTTGTTCGGGCAGAGGATCTTATCGCGGTAAAAACGGTAGAACTCTTCCGGGTTCCTTTCAAGAAAGCTGTGGCTTATTATCGTCTCCGGCGGATATGCGTATTTCTGGTTGTACAGCCCGTCCACGCTGCGGAAATCCGGTATGCCCGATTCCGTGCTGACTCCGGCCCCGCCGAAAAAGACGATATTATCGCTGCGTTCTATAAGCTCCCTGAGCTTGTCTATCATCATATCCATGAGTTTACGGGTTCATGGTGTAGTTGGGGGCTTCCTTCGTTATGTAGATATCGTGCGGGTGGCTTTCCTTGAGGCCGGCGCTCGTTATACGGATGAATTCGGAGGTCTCCTGGAGAGTGGGGATATCCTTGGCTCCGCAGTAGCCCATGCCGGAGCGCAGGCCTCCCATCATCTGGAATATAGTCTCCGAGACAGGTCCTCTGAACGGGACTCTGCCTTCTACGCCCTCTGGCACCAGCTTGCGGTTGCCCTCCTGGAAATAACGGTCCTTGCTGCCCTTGGCCATCGCCGCGAGCGAGCCCATGCCGCGGTATACCTTGAACTGCCTGCCCTGATAGACCTCAGTCTCACCGGGGCTTTCTTCGCAGCCCGCAAACATGGAGCCTATCATTACCACGTTTGCTCCGGCCGCCAGGGCCTTTACTATATCGCCGGAATACTTGATGCCGCCGTCGGCTATTATAGGCACGCCGTACTCAGCGGCCGCCTCGGCCGCGTCGAATACTGCCGTTATCTGCGGAACACCTATGCCTGCGACTACGCGCGTTGTGCATATCGAGCCGGGGCCAATACCCACCTTTACGCAATCGGCGCCCGCTTCTATAAGCGCTTTTGTGCCGGCATATGTGGCCACGTTGCCCGCTATTATCTGCACTTCAGGCATGGCTTCCTTTATCTTGGAAACGCTGTTTATTATGTTCTTGGAATGGCCGTGCGCGGAATCGAGAACGAGTACGTCCGCTCCGGCCTGTACGAGCATTTTTGCTCTGTCGAACATATCCGCCGTAACGCCTATCGCGGCGCCTACGAGAAGGCGTCCTCTTTCGTCGCGCGCGGAGTTGGGGTAAGTAACAGCCTTCTCTATGTCTTTTATGGTTATAAGGCCCTTAAGAACAAATTTGCCGTCAACTATGGGGAGCTTTTCTATCTTGTGCTTTCTGAGTATCTGCTTGGCTTCTTCAAGCGTGGTACCTTCTCTGGCGGTGATGAGGTTGTCTTTCGTCATGACGTCGGCAATGAGCTTCGTCATATCCTCTTCGAACTTCAGATCGCGGTTTGTGATGATGCCTATGAGCTTGCGGTTCTTGCCGTCTACTATGGGCACGCCGGAGATGCGGTACTTCGCCATAAGCTCGTCCGCATCGGCTATTGTCCTGTCGGCCGTGAGGTAAAACGGGTTTGTGATAACGCCGTTCTCGGAGCGCTTTACGAGGTCCACCTGCTCGGCCTGCTGGTCTATCGTCATATTCTTATGTATTATGCCTATGCCGCCCTCTCTGGCTATCGCTATGGCCATTCTCGCCTCTGTGACGGTATCCATAGCCGCGCTCATGAGCGGTATATTGAGCTTGATCTTCTTGGTAAGGTATGTTTCCAGGCTTATCTGCATGCCCATCACTTCGCTTGCCGCCGGTACGAGCAATACGTCGTCAAACGTGAGCCCTTCTCTTATTTTCGCTCTCTCCGAAGCCTTTCTTGTTGCCATAGCGATCCCCTTTCTTTTCAGCATTTTCAAGCGTAAAACAAAATATAGTTTTTATTATTTATATTCTGTAGATAATACCCCAATATATACCCTTTGTCAATAGCCGTCATTCTTCCTGGCGGACGTTGCGCGCGTAGTGGAACATATACTGCTGCGCGAGACCGGCATAGTCGCCGAATATCCCGGGGCTGAAGCTTTTGCCGTAATGCTCCGCTATCGCCCTTTTCATCCACACGTCTATAGGAAAAGCGTTCAGCTTGTGCAGGCCGAAGAGCACGAAGCAGTCCGCCACCTTGCTGCCCACTCCCCTGAGCTTCATTATCTCCTTTTTCGCGGAGACGGCGTCCATTTTATCCAGCAGTTCAAAATCCGTTTCTCCCGAAACTGCCGAGCGCGCGGCGGCGATTATATATTCCGCTCTGTAGCCCGCGCGAATAACGGAAAGATCCTTTTCCGAAAGCAGCGCGATTTTCTCCGCCTCCGGGAAGGAGTAATACTCCCTGCCCTCGAATTCGATCCTTTCTCCGAAATTCGCGCAAAGTCTTTCGACTATTCCCTTTATGCGTGGGATATTGTTGCACTGTGAAATTATAAACGAACACAGCGCCTCCCACGGCTCCTGCCTGAGTATCCTTATCCCCGCTCCGCTCTGCGAGCAGCGTCGCATATAGTCGTCTACGCACAGGCCGGCTCTTATTCCGGCATAATCCGTTTCGAGATCGAAATAATCGCTCCACAAGAGGACGTCTCCCCCGGTGGCCTTTATGTACGCCGTTCCGTTTTCAAAATGCACTCTCGCGGCCGCTGAGCGCACCACTCCGACGTAGTCTCCGTCCTCGAGCGCGTTCCAGCGGAAGCACTGCCCGCATTCGAATATCTTTACGGGATCGAAATCATCTGTAATTTTTATTTTCAGCTGCTTGTCTTCGGCAATGATATCCATTTTCTCTCCCTCCATATTTATTATACTACCGGCCGGGTCCCGCGTCAAAAGCTCAGCCGTTTTTTCCTGTTTTTTTCTGTTATAAGCGCGCTGAGCGCGGCGAAACTAAAGGCAGAATACAGGGAGGGATAAAAATGACGTCAAAAATCCTCGGCGCGCAGACCGTGCGCTTCGATCGACCGCCCTCTGTGGCGTCTTCAGCGTGCGCCGTCGGCAAAAAGGAGGGCGCCGGCCCGCTTGCCGACAGCTTTGACTATATTTTCAGCGACGACTATATGGGCGAAAAAACGTGGGAAAAGGCTGAGGCGGCTCTCCAGGAAAAGGCATTTTCGCTCGCGCTGGCAAAATACCCTGAGCCCGTTTCCGGCATACGCTGCGTTTTCGCCGGCGATCTTCTGAATCAATGTACAGCCTCTTCCGGCGCGCTCAAGGAGCGCGGCATACCCTTTTTCGGGCTTTACGGCGCCTGCTCCACCATGGCGGAAGCCGCTTTTCTCGCCGCAGCCGCCGTTGACGGGGGCTATGCCGAGGCGGCTGCGGCCGTGACGTCCTCTCACTTCTGCTCGGCTGAGCGTCAGTTCCGTTTTCCTCTCGAATACGGCGGGCAGCGCCCGCCCACCTCGCAGTGGACGGTCACAGGCTCAGGCGCGCTGATAGTTTCCGCAAGCGGGAACGGCCCTTATATAACCCACGGCACCGCCGGGATAATACGCGACGCCGGAGTAAAGGACGCCAATTCCATGGGCTCCGCCATGGCCCTCGCCGCATACGAGACCCTTTCCGCGCATTTTTCAGACACGGGCCTTGCTCCCGAAAGCTATGATCTGATCGTCACGGGCGACCTCGGAAGCGTGGGCCATGAAATACTCTGCAGCCTTTTCGCTCGCGGAGGAACGGATATATCCGCCTTTTATCGCGACTGCGGCATGCTTATATACGACAGCGAGGCGCAGGACACCCACTCCGGCGGCTCCGGCTGCGGCTGCTCGGCCTCGGTGCTCTGCGGCCCGCTGCTGAACGGTATGCGTTCGGGGCGCTGGAACCGTATACTCTTCGCCGCTACCGGGGCCTTAATGTCTCCGACCTCGGTGATGCAGGGCGAGGACATTCTCGGGATCTGCCACGCAGTGGCTTTTTCAAACACGAAATGAGGCTTTATATTAATATGGAATTCACCGATTTTCTCAAGGCTTTTGCCGTGGGCGGGGCCCTCTGTGCCGTCGGGCAGCTCCTTATAGACCTTACAAAGCTCACTCCGGCGAGGATACTCGTAGCCTATGTCGTTTCTGGAGTGTTTCTCGGCGCGCTCGGCCTGTACGCGCCTCTCGTAAAGTGGGCGGGCGCAGGCGCGAGCGTTCCGCTGACAGGCTTCGGATACTTGCTTTCAAAGGGCGTTAAGCAGGCCGTCGCCGCGCACGGTCTGCTGGGCGTCTTCACAGGGGGATTCACCGCCGCGTCCGCCGGGATATGCGCTGCTGTCGTCTTTGCGTTCCTTGCGGCGCTCTTATTCAGGTCAAAAAGCAAGAAATGATTCAGCGGCGGCTTTCCCGCCGCTGTTGCTTTACGCCGGACTATCTGTTATAATTTGCTATAATCAAACTGTAACTTCACAAGGAGGAATCCACGTGGACGAATGGAAATCTCTCCGTGAAAGCTGTCTCGGCTGTTCGCGCTGCTCTCTGGCGGAAACGCGCACGAATGTGGTCTTCGGAGTAGGCCGCGAAGACGCCGAGGTCCTTTTCATCGGCGAGGGCCCCGGAGAACAGGAAGACCTGCAAGGGGAGCCCTTCGTGGGCCGCGCCGGCAAGCTGCTGGATGATATGCTCTCAATAATCGACCTTGACCGCAGCATGATATACATAGCGAACATGGTAAAATGCCGCCCGCCGAAAAACCGCGATCCTCTTCCCTCCGAGCAGGAGGCCTGCTCCGGCTGGCTCGAAAAGCAGATAGAGCTGATAAACCCCAAAATAATAGTCTGCCTCGGGCGCATCTCCGCCATGCGCTTTATTTCGCCCGATTTCAAAATAACGAGAGAGCACGGGCAGTGGTTTGAGCGCGGCGGCAGGAAGATAATGGCGCTTTACCATCCCGCGGCGCTGCTGCGCGATCCGCGCCGCCGCCCCGAGACCTTTGAAGACATCAAGCGCTTACAGAGAGAAATCAAAGAAACCTGTATCAAAACTTATTGAAAAGGAAGCAGTTTATTTATGCTTTTTACCAGCCCTATCGTTCCGGAAGACTATGAGAGATTTGCGCCCGCCTTTCTCGCCGAAAACTCCGAATGTTCCGAACTGAGCTTCAACACCACATACCTCTGGCAGGGCAGCTTCGCGAGCGCGGCCTGCATGCACGGCTCAAGGCTCATTCTGAAATCCACTGCCGGCCATCACTGCGCGTATTCGTTTCCGATAGGTGGAGGCGAACTTGCTCCCGCTATAGACGCCATATCGGAGGACGCCGCCGAAAACGGCTGCCCGCTCGTAATAAGATGCATAACTCCCGAAAACCGCCAGAAGCTCGAAGCCGCCTTTCCCGGGCGCTTCACTTTCTTTGAAAACAGGGACGCCTTCGAATACGTCTACACTGCCGATTCTCTGGCAGAGCTCTCCGGCAAGAAGCTTCACGCCAAGAGAAACCACATAAACCGCTTCATTTCGGAGTACGACTGGAGCTTTGCCCCGCTCACTCCCGAGGATATCCCGGAATGCAGGAGCATGTCCCGCGTATGGGCCTCGGAGAACGAAGGCAAGAGCGGCATAGGCTTTTATATGGATCTTGCCGCCCTCGAGACCGCCTTCCGCGACTACGAAAGGCTCTCCCTTATCGGCGGGATCTTGCGCGTATCCGGAAAAACAGCTGCATTCACCATAGGCTCAAGGATCAATTCCGATACCTTTGACGTCCACTTTGAAAAAGCTTTCACCGGCGTCGACGGAGCCTACACCATGATAAACCGCGAGTTCGTGCGCTATGTCCGCTCAATTATGCCAGATATAAATTACATAAACCGCGAGGACGATATGGGCAGCGAGGGCCTTCGAAAGGCCAAGCTCTCCTATCATCCGGACCATATGGTCCTGAAATACACGGCGAGGGAAAAATGATATGGCAAATGAAAGCATCCGTCCCGCCGCTGCGCGGGATATCCCCGCCCTGCGCTCCCTGTGGGCTCGTGTCTTCGGGGACAGCGAGGAATATATCGACCGCGCCTTTTCAAGGCTGGCTCTTCCTGAAAAAGCCTGCGTCCTGACTCTTTCCGGCAGGATCGTTTCCGCCATGTACATTATAGAGACCGCCGGCGCCGAATCTGAGGAGGGAAAAGCCGTTCCCGCCTGCTATCTCTATGCGCTGGCCACCGCTCCCGAATACAGGCGTCGCGGCTACGGCGCGCACGTTGTGAGCGCGGCGGCGGACATGGCCTTCGATCTCGGCTTCGATATCGCGATGCTCGCACCCGCAGGCGAAAGCCTCTTTCCCTTTTATGAGCGGCTCGGCTTTTCTACCTTTGGGACTTACGACGAGATATCTCTCTCTTTTCCGAAAAGAGAGCTCCCCTGCGCCGAGCTTTTCCCCGCGGAGCCGGAGGACTATTTCTCCCGCCGCGAGGCTCTCCTCTCCGGCGTCCCGCATGTCAGACTCACTCGGGCCACGCTCTCACAGCAGCTCGAGCACTGCCGCGCCAGCGGCCTCGGCTTTTACTTCTCTCCCTCCGGCTGCGTAATCGCCGCCGAAAGGCAAAACGGCGCCGTCATTGTCAAAGAGGCTCTCGGCCCCGGGCTCTCGCCGGCGCTCATAGCTCTTGCAAAAAGGACAAATGCAGAGAGGATAACCGTCCGCGCCCCGGGCTCCGGGCACGCGAACGTCCTCGCGAAGGCAAAACCGGGCGCGAGGCTTAGCGCAAATACCTGGATGCCGTTTGTTCTGGACTGAAAATCTGCTTGTGCAAAATCCGCAAACCATTCGGCACATCTTTTATTTATCTGACAGTTTACGCGAACGTAAATACGCTTTATAATATAACTTAGCTCATTATGAGGAAAGGAAGATATTTTATGCTTACAGCCAAAGAGAATCTCCGCGAAGTAGTCCGCGGCGGCAAGCCCGACCGTTACGTAAATCAGTACGAGGCCTTCGCTCTTTTGTCCAGCCCGTATTACATGAGTCAGAAGCCTATAAAGAGAGGCATGGAAAACGTAGTAAACGCGTGGGGCGTTACGAACTCCTTCCCCGCTCACGTGCCCGGCGCTTTCCCTGTGCACACTCCCGATAAGATAGTCGTAAAAGATATAGAGCACTGGCAGGATTATGTTCATGCTCCCGCTCTGAAGTTCACGGACGAAATTTGGGAAAAGTGCAAGGCGAGATATGACGCCGTAGACGGCACCAAGGCCTTCAAGACGGCTATGGTCGCGCCCGGCATCTTTGAGCAGATCCATCATCTCTGCTCCATGGACGAGGCTCTCGTGTATTACATGACCAACCCCGATGAGATGCACGATCTCATAAAGTATCTCACCGACTGGGAGCTCGAGCTCGCCGAGTGTATCTGCACCAACCTGCATCCGGACGCTATGCTACATCATGACGACTGGGGAAGCGAGAAAAATTCCTTCCTTCGCCCGTCCATGTTCGAAGATTACTTCCTCGAACCGTACAAGCAGATCTACGGCTACTATCATGACCACGGCGTTGAGTTCATAGTCCACCATTCCGACAGCTTTGCCGCCAATCTCGTTCCTCATATGATAGAAATGGGCATCGACATCTGGCAGGGCTGCATGGAATCCAATGACGTTCCTTCCCTCATCAAGCAGTATGGCGGAAAAATAGCTTTCATGGGCAACATCGACAACAAGGATGTTGACTTCGAAGGCTGGACGGTCGACGACTGCGTAAAGGCCGCCCGCCGCGCCATCGAAAGCGTTGAGGAGAACAAGTACTACATCCCCTGCATAACCCAGGGCGGTCCGGGCTCCGTATTCCCCGGCACCTACATGGCTCTTGCAGACGCGATCTCCGACTACAACACCGAAAAATTCGGCTTTACCCGCGAGGAGCAGGACGCACAGCGTCTCCCCTGGCAGATAATGTTCTGAGAAAAGCTCAAAAAGGCCCGGCTTCGTCTGAAGCCGGGCCTTTTCTTTTTTGCGATATAGCGGGGAGGTTAGCCCTTCCGCATGAATTTGGAGGCGGCTTTCGCCATAAGTCTCTTCGTGCCCGCGGAGTCAAAGGCTATCTCAAGCAGGGCGTCGCCTCCGGTAGGCTGCACGGAGAGGATGACCCCTTTGCCGAAGGCCTTGTGCTCCACGGCGTCTCCCTTGCGGAAATCCACCGCGGCGGGCGCTGCCGCCGGCCTCGGAGCCGCAGGTTTTTCCGGCGGCCGCACAGGTCTTTTGCGTCTGCCGTAGCCGTATCCTCCTTCGCTTTCCCGCGCCCCACGGTCTCCGGAGCTGTAAGCGCCGAAGGTAGGTGCGTATCTCTGCGCCTCTTTTTTCTCTACGCATTCCCCGGGCAGCTCGTCCACAAAGCGCGAGGGAAGGTTATTCGAAGTGCGGCCCATCATCATGCGCTGGCGCGCCCCGGTTATATACAGCTTCTTTTTTGCTCTTGTGATGGCAACATAGCAGAGCCTTCTCTCTTCCTCTATCTCTTCCTCGTCGCCTATGGCGCGCGTGCCGGGGAATATCCCCTCCTCCGCTCCGGCAACGAAGACCGTGGGAAACTCGAGCCCCTTGGCGCTGTGCATCGTCATCATCGTAACGCAGTCGTCGTCTTCGTCGTATTTATCTATATCCGTATAGAGCGAAACCATGTCGAGATATCCGGCGAGCGTGGCGTTTTCGGTCTCTCGCATATACTGCTCTATGCTCGTTTTCAGCTCCATAAGGTTTTCGCGGCGGGCGTCGCTCTCCGGGCCGGGCTTCAGATCGAGCATCGCAAGATAGCCGGTCTTCTCGAGCGCCTCGGAATACAGCTCGTCAACAGGCCCTTCGAAGGCGCGCAGAGAGTTTATCATGCCGGTAAACTCAGTTATCTTCGCGCTCGCTCTTGAAAGCTCGGGGTACTCCGCCGCGCGCTCCATTATCTCAAATTCCGTCGCTCCTTCTCTCGCCGCGATCTCCGCCACGGTCTCAAGCGTCTTCGCTCCTATGCCGCGCGGCGGATTGTTCACTATTCGCTGCAAGCGCAGGGTATCGCCGGGATTGTTTATAACGTTGAGATATGAGAGCATGTCCTTTACCTCGGCGCGGTCGAAGAAGCGGAAGCCGCCGAAGACGCGGTAGCGTATGCCGTTTCTCTTGAAAGCGAATTCTATCTGGTTGGACTGCGCGTTCATGCGGTACAAAACGGCGAAATCGGAAAAGCGCTCTCCTCTTTCGTAGCCCTCGAGTATACGCGCGGCTATGTACTGCGCCTCATCGTTTTCCGTGGCCGCAGTATAAACGGTGACCTTCTCGCCGTCGCCCGAATCCGTCCAGAGCTTTTTGGACTTTCTGCCCAGGTTGTTTTTTATCACGGCATTCGCGGCGTTCAGTATATTCCCGGTGGAGCGGTAGTTCTGCTCGAGCCGCACCACGCGGGCGTTCTGATAATGCTCCTCAAAGCCGAGGATGTTCTCTATAGTGGCACCGCGGAATTTATATATGCTCTGATCGTCGTCCCCGACGACGCAGATGTTTTTCCTTCCTCCGCTCAGAAGCTCCGCGAGCAGGAACTGCGCATGGTTCGTATCCTGATATTCGTCCACGAGCACGTATCTGAACTTGCGCTGATAGTATTCTCTCACCTGCGGATTCTCCTGCAGGAGCCTTACGGTATAAAAGATAATATCGTCGAAATCCAGGGCGTTCGCTTCAAGCAGGCGCCTTGAGTATTCGGCGTAGGCCTCGGCGATCCGCTTGCGCCTGAAATCGCCGCCGGCTTCTTCGGCAAAAGTCCGCGCATCCTTCATGGAATCCTTCGCGCGGCTTATCTGCGAAAGCACCGAGCGCGGCGGATAAGTCTTCTCATCCATATTGAGGTCCTTCATTACGTGCTTCATGAGAGAAAGGCTGTCCGCCGTATCGTATATGGTAAAGCCCGATTCAAACGGAGTGTAGTCCGCCTCGCGGCGCAGTATGCGCACGCAGGCCGAGTGGAACGTGGAGGCCCATATATCCTCCGCCTCGCTGCCGAGCATATTATAGAGCCTGTTTTTCAGCTCGCCCGCCGCTTTGTTGGTAAAGGTGATGGCAAGCACGCTCCAAGCCGGCGCCGGCTCCACCGCCATGAGCTTTTCTCTTCTCTGCCTCTGCTCTTCGCCGAGCTCCTCCGGCTTTGCGTTCAGAAGCGCTATGTCGCTCTTCTGCGCCCAGTCGGGAACTGTATCGCAGTCCGACCCCTTGCCGTATTTCAGAATATTGGCAATACGGTTTATAAGCACCGTAGTTTTTCCGCTCCCGGCTCCGGCGAGCATCAGCACCGGCCCTTCCGTCATCATGGCGCCGAGCCTCTGCTCAGGATTCAGCCTTGAAAACTCCGCAGCTATGGCTGCTCTTCTGGCCTTTACAAATTCGTCCTGCCAAGCCACCTTATCTTCTCCTTCCGGGGTCGCATCTCTTTTGTTCTGCCGTACCTCGCGGCTATTTTACCACATCCCTCTCCCCGGCGCAACTTGCCGCTCCCTTGAAAACGACAAAAACGCCGGAGGCTGACAGGCCCAACGGCAGTCCTCTCCCGGCGTTTTCTATCCTTCCATTCCTTTTCTAAGCTTCTCTATCGCCCGGCGCTCCAGGCGAGATACCTGCACCTGCGAAACTCCGAGTATCTTCGCGGCCGCCTGCTGGGTAAGGCCGCGGTAATAGCGCAGGAGTATCGCCATCCTTTCGTTATCCGGCAGGGCGCGTATCGCCTCGCGGAGAGTGACGCGCTCTACGAGCGTTTCCTCCTGGCTGTAATCCCCGAGCATGGCCTCGAGAGTAAGACCGCCCTCTCCGTTTTCCTGCTGGAGCGACTCCGCCGCGTTCGACGCGCTCACCGCGCAGGCTATTTCCTCCCTCGTAAGCCCCGTCGCCGCACACAGCTCGGAAAGCAGCGGCTCGCGCCCGAGCTTCTGCTCAAGAGAATCCCGCGCGTTTTTTACGGCGTAGGCCTGCTCCTTCAGCCCGCGGCTGACCTTTACGGAGCCGTCGTCCCTGAGAAAGCGGCGTATCTCTCCGCTTATCTTCGGCACGGCATAGGTGGAAAACTGCGTGCCGTACTGAGGGTCGAATGCGCGCACTGCCTTTATGAAGCCGAGGCAGCCGAGCTGATAAAGGTCGTCTCCGTCAACTCCTCTTCCGAAAAAACGCCGCGCCACGCTCCATATGAGGCCGGAATTATCCGCAACGAGCCGTTCCATGGCCTCGGCGCTGCCGCGCTGCGCCTGCATCACCTGCTCTACGTCGGCTCTGCCCGTCATCTTGCCGCGCCGACTCTCTGCTTTATCTTCCTGCGCATGCGCACGCTCGTTCCTCTACCGGGAACCGACGTAACGGAAAGGCTGTCCATAAAGCTCTCCATTATCGTAAACCCCATTCCGGTGCGCTCGTCCCCGCCCGTGGTATACAGCGGAGTCCTGGCCTTCTCCACGTCCGGTATGCCGCAGCCCCAGTCGCGCACGCTTATTTCGAGCGTGTTATCCTCAAATATCCGCATTTTCAGCACTATTTTCCCGAAGGTGTCGGGGTAGGCATGCACTATGCAGTTTGTGACCGCCTCGCTCACGGCCGTGCGTATATCTCCGAGCTCGTCGAGAGTGGGGTCCAGCTGCGCCGCGAAGCAAGCGGCGGCTGTCCTCGCAAAGCCCTCGTTTGCCGAGCGGCTCGGAAACTCAAATTTTATGTAGTTCTTTTCCTTCATCGCTTTCATCTCCTCAGTAAACTATCTTTACCAGCCGCTCTATGCCAGACATGCTTATCACCTTCATAGGCTGTCTGCCTGCGTTTTCCACCCAGGTCTGCCCTCCGAGCTCCTTCATACGTTTGTAAGTTTTCAGGATCACGGCTATGCCCGAGCTGTCCATGAAGGTGAGCCCCTTCAGGTCCAGCACGCACTGGCTCGGCAGGTAGGTGTCAATTCTGTCTCCTATAGCGTTCATGAGCGGCTTTGCCGCGTGATGGTCGAGCTCTCCTTCGGGCGCCACGGTAAGCGTGCGCGCGCTGTATTCAAAGCCTATATCCATATTTTTATTCCCTTCTTTCGTATCTTTTCTCCGCACATGACAATAAAAAAATACACCGTGCCGCGGTTTTTCCCGCTGCACGGTGTATTATACCTGTTCATTTACGCGCTGTTTGTCGCAAAACGGCGCCTGCTTATTATTTTCTGCCGAACTGCTTCGCGCTTTCGGTGAGCTTGGCGATAAGCGCCTTGGCCTTCGCCTCTCTCTCCCTCTCAGTCGCAACAACCTTCTCGGGCGCCTTGGCCATAAAGGCCTCGTTCGCCAGCTTGGCCTGAACGGTCTGCAGCTCCTTTTCCGCCTTGGCAAGCTCTCTGTCTATCCTCTCGAGCTCCTTCTCGGCGTCGACCAGCTCGTCCATGGGCATATACATCTTCGCCTCGTCCGTAACGGCCGCAGCCATGGAGGCCGCATTTTCAGGCGCGGTTTTGCTTATAGTCAGCTCGGCGGCGTACGCCAGCTTCATAATATATGCTCTTCCCTTTTCGAAGGTCTCCGTCCGCTCGGTAACTATGAACATCTCCGGCCTCTTGGAGGGCGGCACGTTCATCTCCGCGCGGCGGGTACGAACGGCGCGGATGGCGTCCATTATCATCTCCATATCGCGCTCTTCGGCCGTGAACGCGAATTCCTGCCTGTACTTCGGCCAGGCGGATATCATCAGGGCCTCTTCGTCATGCGGGAGGGCCTGATATATTTCCTCGGTTATGAACGGCATGAACGGATGCAGCAGCTTGAGCGTTTCCGTAAGCACGAAGTTCAGCACCTTCTGCGCGCGGAGCTTCTCCTCCTCGCTGCCGCCGGTGAGCTGCGGCTTTTTGAGCTCTATGAACCAGTCGCAGAAGCTGTCCCAGATGAAATCGTAAAGCTTCTGTGCGGCGACGCCGAGCTCATAATGATCTATGTTGTCCGTCACTTCGGCTACGAGGGTGTTGAGCTTGGAGAGTATCCACTTGTCCTCAAGGCCGAGCTCCTCGGGCAGGCCGGTCTCCTCGGTGGTGAGGTTCATCCTCACAAAGCGCGAGGCGTTCCAGATCTTGTTGGCGAAGTTGCGCATGGCCTCGCAGCGCTCAACGTAGAAGCGCAGGTCGTTTCCGGGGCTGTTTCCCGTAACGAGGTTGAAGCGCAGCGCGTCCGCGCCGTATTTGTCTATCATCTCGAGCGGGTCTATGCCGTTGCCGAGAGACTTCGACATCTTCCTGCCCTGGCCGTCGCGCACGAGGCCGTGGATGAACACCGTTCTGAACGGCACCTCGCCCATGTGCTCGCAGCCGGAGAATATCATCCTGGCGACCCAGAAAAAGATTATATCGTAAGCGGTGACGAGCACGCTCGTCGGGTAGAAGTAATCGAGGTCCTTCGTCTTTTCCGGCCAGCCGAGCGTGGAAAACGGCCAAAGCGCAGAGGAAAACCAGGTGTCGAGCACGTCCGGATCCTGCGTGAGCGATTCGCTGCCGCATTTTTCGCACTTGTGCGGAGTCTCCTCCGCCACGTTTATGTGGCCGCATTTGTCGCAGTACCAGGCAGGGATCTGATGGCCCCACCAGAGCTGGCGGGAAACGCACCAGTCGTGAACATTCTCCATCCAGTTGATATAGGTCTTGGAAAACCTTTCGGGGACGAACTTTATCTCGCCCTCTTTTACCACTCTTATGGCCTCTCTCGCCAGCGGCTCCATCTTCACGAACCACTGCGCCGAGATTATGGGCTCAACGTCGGAGCCGCATCTGTAGCAGGTGCCGACATTGTGGACGTGCTCTTCTATCTTTACGAGCAGGCCGAGCTCCTTGAGGTCGTCCACTATCTTCTTTCTGGCCTCGTATCTGTCGAGCCCTTCGTAGGCGCCGCCGTTGGAGTTCACCTTGCCGTTGTCGTCAAGCACTCTTATCATTTCGAGGTTGTGCCTCAGGCCGACCTCGAAGTCGTTCGGGTCGTGCGCCGGAGTCATCTTGACGGCGCCGGTGCCGAACTCAAGGTCGACGTATTCGTCGGCGACAATGGGAATTTCTCTGCCGACGAGCGGGAGTATCGCCGTCTTGCCTACGAGATGGCCGTAGCGCGGATCCTTCGGGTTTACGGCAACGCCCGTATCGCCGAGCATGGTCTCCGGGCGGGTGGTCGCCACGGTAACGAATTCGTCGGAATCCTTTATGGGGTACTTTATATACCAGAGATTGCCGGGCTTTTCCTCATATTCTACCTCAACGTCCGAAAGCGCCGTAACACACTTGGGGCACCAGTTGACTATGCGGCTGCCCTTGTAGAGCAGTCCCTTTTCGTAGAGCGAAACGAAAACGCGGCGCACGGCCTTGGAGCAGCCCTCGTCCATGGTGAAGCGCTCGCGGCTCCAGTCGCAGGAGCAGCCGAGCTTCTTGAGCTGGTTGATTATGCGCCCGCCGTACATTTCCTTCCAGGCCCATACTTCCTCGAGGAACTTCTCCCTGCCGAGATCGTAGCGGGTGAGCCCCTCGCCGCGGAGCTTTTCCTCGACCTTTATCTGAGTTGCTATGCCGGCATGGTCCGTGCCGGGTATCCACAGCGCCGCGTAGCCCTGCATCCTCTTGGCGCGGATGAGTATATCCTGCAGGGTATCGTCGCAGGCGTGACCTATGTGCAGATGCGAGGTGACGTTGGGGGGCGGGATGACTATGGTAAACGGTTCTTTCTCGGGGTCCGCTTCGCCCCTGAAATAATTGTGCTCGAGCCACATGTCGTAAATCTTGCCCTCTACGGCCTTCGGATCATACACTTTCGGAAGCTCTTTCATTTGTACTTCTCCTTCTTAAATATCGTCTGTACCCGGAGCGCGCCGCCGGCGGCTCCCCGGCTTTTTAAAAAACAAAAACCCCCGTCTCGCTTTGAGACGGGGACATAAAATACCCGCGGTACCACTCAAATTGCACGGCCTCAGCCATGCCTCTCACAGGCTCCATCAAGCCCTTTGCTCTGACGCGGCTTCACGGGAGCGGTCTACTTGCAGACGCTTTCTTCGCTCCGGCTCGGAAACGACGGCATGAGGCGCCCTCTTCTGCCGGCTCGCACCGCCCGCCGGCTCTCTGCAAAAGCTTTCGCCCAGCCCTTTTCGTCATCGCCTTTGATATTCGATTGCCAGTAATATTAGCACAGCGTCTTTTATTTGTCAAGGGCGGGGCCCTGTCTTCCCCTCTCTGCGGGGTCCGGTTTTCATCGACATAAAATGAAATTATTCTTTTCCCTTTTCAGAAACGGCATGTTATGCTACAATAGCTATCATCAAAAGGAGGCAGGCGGCTTATGGACTTATGCTCACCCAACGAAATACAGCGGCTCCTCTCCCGCCACGGCTTCCGGTTTTCAAAGGCCCTGGGGCAGAATTTCCTTATCGATCCGGAGGTGCCGCGGAGCATAGCCGAGCTCTCCGGAGTCGGCAAAGAATCCGGCGTGCTCGAAATAGGCCCCGGCATAGGAGTGCTTACGGCGCTGCTTGCCGAAAGGGCCGGAAGGGTCTGCGCGGTTGAGCTCGACAAGCGCCTGCTGCCCGTGCTGGGCGAGACCCTCGCGGGGCTCGACAACGTAAAGATAATAAACGCGGATATAATGAAATGCGATATAGCCGCCGTAGTCTCCGAAAGTTTCTCCGGCCTGCGGCCCTGCGTATGCGCAAATCTTCCGTATAACATAACCACGCCGGTGATAACCCGGCTCATAGAGTCCGACCTTTTCGAGCGCATGACTCTGATGGTCCAGCGTGAGGTGGCGCTGCGCATCTGTGCCGCTCCCGGAACGGCCGACTACGGCGCCTTTTCCGTATTCGTGCAGTATTACTGTGAGCCCTCGCTGCTGTTTACCGTCCCGCCGGAGAGCTTCATACCGGCGCCGAAGGTGCATTCGGCTGTCATCCGGCTTGAGAAAAGGTCCTCTCCCGCAGTTTCGCCGAAGGACGAAAAGCTGTTTTTCCGCACGGTACGCGCCGCTTTCGCCCTGCGGAGAAAAACGCTCGCAAATTCGCTCCTCTCCGCCTTTTCCGGCTCGCTCTCAAAACAGGAGCTGACAGAGGCCATAGAGATCTCCGGGATTTCTCCCGGCGCGCGCGGAGAAACTCTTTCCCTCAACGATTTTTCCGTTCTTTCCGATAATATAGATGCTTTTACAGCGAAAGGAGAAAACCAATGTCCGAAAAACTGAGAAGGAATCTTACCACGGCTCTCATAGTCTGCTATATCGTTTTCTACTTTGCCTTTCCCGGTACTGCCGCAACGCGCTATCTCGGCCTTATCTGCGCCTGCTTCCTTTCCCTCATAATATCCGGCGTCTATGCCTGGACGCACAGGGACGACAAAAGCATACTCCGCGCCGAGGCAATAGCGGATGCTCTTATAATAATCGTCGCCGTGATACTTTATATCAGATATCTCCGCGTAATATGATCGCACAGGCAGCCCGGAGCTTTGGAGCACCCGCTTCAAAGCTCTTTTTATAGAATAAAGGAGTCTGAAATGGACGGAAAAGGCCAAAGGCTTGACAGCCTTCTGCGCGCCTCCGGAGCGGCGACAAAACGCGAGACGCGTGCTCTCGTCTCCGCAGGACGCATAAGCATAAACGGCGCTCCCGCTGAGAGCGCCGCGCAGTACTGCTCGCCGGACGATACAATAGATATAGACGGCCGCGCCGTCGCCATACGTCCGGGCGTCGTTTTCATGATGAACAAGCCTTCCGGCTTCGTATGCGTTTCGGGTGCGGCGCGCTATCCCTCGGTATTCTCTCTGCTCAGGCCGGAGCATACTTCTCTCGCTCTTTTTGCCGTAGGCCGGCTTGACGCCGATACCGAAGGCCTTCTGCTGCTGACGAATGACGGCGAACTCTGCCGGCGTATAGCAAGGCCGGAGCAAAACATACGCAAGACTTACCTCGTCCGGCTCGACCGCCCCATGCCTCCCGACGCTTCCGAGCGCCTGCGCGCCGGCGTCAGGCTCGAAAACGGCGAGCTCTGCCGCCCGGCAAAAATTGCGCCCGTATCCGAAAGGAGCGTACTTATAACCGTTACTGAGGGAAAGCGGCACGAGGTAAAAAGACTCGTGCGCGCCTGCGGGCCGCTGGTAGCCTCTCTCAAACGCGTCTCCATAGGTGCTCTCGCGCTCGATCCGTCTCTTGCCCCGGGAGAATACCGTCCTCTTTCAGATGATGAGGCAGAGCTTCTTTTCAAATGAAGATCAGGCGAGCCCGTATATGGAGTATGGGCCCGCCTGTTTTTTATTTCTTGTTTTTCCCGAAATACGTCGTTGAGCATGGCAGGCCGGATTGACATTTCCCGCAGCCGTAGCGCGGCGCGTATTTTTTGCCTATCGCTCTGAGGAAGGGCGCACAGAGCGTTTTGTCCTTCCCCTGCGGGCTTAGAGCTCCCGCTGGGCAGGCCGAATAGCACTTCCCGCAGTCACAGCAGTAATCATACAATCCCTCGTAATCTCTTTCGTCCGGCTCCGTTTCCCAATCTGTAACTATGCTTATGAGCCTTCCGCAGCAGCCCTTCTTCGTAATGATATTCGTCATTCTGCCGAAGGTGCCGAGGCCGGTCACATAGGCCACGTGCCGCTCCGACCAGTTGCTCGACCAGACCGGTATGGGAAGCTGCTGTTCGGCAGAGGTGCGCATACAGTAGCTGTCCTCCGTCTGCGGCACTACGGCTCTGTAACCCTCCTGCTGCAGCAGGGAGCATACCAGCTTGCCCATTGCCAGCAGGTGCTGCTGGCCGTCCACCCGCGTAAAAAGCCATTCATATGAGGGCTCCGCCGGGTCTTCCGTATTTGATTTTATTACGCGCTCGCTGTACGGCAGGAAAAGCGATATTACGCTTCTGGCCCCGGGAAGCCAGTCCTCCGGCAGGCGGTGATGCGGCCCGACCACGTTTTCGTTTTTGAGCTCCTCAAATCTCGGGTCGTCGGCTCTCCCGACCGCCATAATCGGCGGCATGAAAAAGCGCATGCCCACGTAGCGCTCGCTCTTGTCTCTGTCGAGCGCAGAGACGTCTCCCCCGAAGGGCATGTTGTTTTTGGAGAAATTGTTTGCGCTAAAGCTCTTCTCCGCATCCGCCCCGGCAGGCGGCGAGAGATAGTTGGTGGGCGAATCCTCGGAAAAGGCGGCCGCCGCTTTCAGTATATGCTCTCTGTCCATTCGTCAAATCCCCCTCTTTTTCATGATCGCTCATCAGCCCTTTCCCGCCGCGACTCGGAAAAAGGCTCCGCTCCGCGCGCCTCCTGCGCGCCTGTAACAGCATTATAGCATATTTATGCTCTCCGTGCCCTGCTTTTTACAAATTTCTCCTTTTATGCACTGTAATACAAGAATTATTTATTGCTTTACGATAAATAATGGTTGACTTTCGATGTACGACATAGTATACTTGCTTCACAGCAAACTGAACGGAGGTCCGAAATGAAGCAGAAATCTCTTGCCCGCTGGCTGAAAGCCGCCGTGATCGGTGTGGGCGTAATACTGATATTCGTATACGCCTTCGTAATTCCGGCGTACGGCGCAAGCCTTGTTTCGCAGTATCCCGAATTTTCAAACAGATACCTGCCCTGGCTCATATTCCTTTCGGTGACGGCGCTCCCCTGCTTCTGCGCCCTCGTCCTCGTATGGAAGATCGCCTGCAGCATCGGGCGCGACCGCTCCTTTACCGAGAAAAACGCCGCCTGCCTTAAATATATATCCCTGCTTGCCGGCGCTGACTCCGCTTACTTTTTCCTCGGCAACGCAGTGCTGCTGGCGCTCAATATGAGTCACCCCGGAATACTCCTCTTCTCCCTCGCTTTTGTTTTCGCGGGCATTGCCGCTGCAATATGCGCCGCAGCGCTCTCACACCTCGTAAAAAAGGCCGCCGCCCTGCAGGAGCAGAGCGACCTTACCATATAGGAGCGCGCCATGGAAGGAAACATAATATTCAATATAGACGTTATGCTCGCGCGGCGCAAAATGAGCCTCACGGAGCTGGCGGAAAAGGTCGGGATAACGGCCGCCAACATGTCAATACTCAAAACCGGCAAGGCCCGGGCGATAAAGGTTTCCACTCTCGCGAAAATATGCGCCGCGCTTGACTGCCAGCCCGGCGACATTCTGGAATTCAGAGCCGGTGAGAGCGAAGAGGCCGCTCTGCGGTAAAAACGCATTTCCCTCTTGACTCCGGCCCCGCTTAAGGTTTTATTATTAGAGAAGAAAAGGAATAAATCTGTTGAACTCAAAAAGGAGGATCATTCATGAGCAAAGCATTGGTAGCATATTTCAGCGCAAGCGGAAGGACGAAGGCTCTGGCTGAAAGGCTGGCGAAGGCCATCGGCGCGGATCTTTTTGAGATCGAGCCGGAAACTGTCTATACCGAAGCCGATCTCAACTGGCAGGACAAAAAAAGCAGGAGCTCTCTTGAAATGAGCGACAGGAGCAGCCGCCCCGCCATCCGCTCAAAGGAGTTGAATTTGGCGGAGTACTGCACTGTGTTCGTAGGCTTCCCCGTATGGTGGCACCGCGAGCCCTCTGTTATTGATACCTTTATGGAGGCGTATGATTTTTCCGGAAAGACTGTTGTCCCCTTCGCTACCTCCGGCGGCGGTGAAATAGGCGATTCCGGCAAGAACATGCAGGCTCTCGCGCCCGGCGCGAAGGTTGAGCAGGGAAAACGCTTCGCCGGCAGGACCGACGAAAGCGAGCTCGGCAAATGGGCTTCCGCCTGGCTGTGATCCTCTGCGCGCGATGAAAACCGGACTCATAATGGAAGGCGGCGCCATGCGCGGCATGTTTACCTGCGGCGTTATCGACGTCTTCATGGAAAACGGCGTCACCTTTGACGGCGCTGCCGGCATATCCGCCGGCGCGGCTTTCGGCTGCAACTTTAAATCGCGTCAGCCCGGCCGCCCAATACGCTATAACAAAAAATACAGCAAAGACCCGAGATACTGCAGCCTGCGCTCGCTGCTGAAGACAGGCGATCTTTACGGCGCCGATTTCTGCTACCGCGAGCTGCCGGACGTGCTCGACCCCTTCGACAGAAAGGCCTTCAGCGAGAACCCGATGGAGTTCTACGTCGGCGCCACGAACGCCGATACAGGCGAGATAGTGTATCACCGATGCGCCGACGGCGGAAATACCGACACCGCCTGGATGCGCGCCTCTGCCTCGATGCCGGTGGTCTCGCGGCCCGTTGAGATAGGCGGCCTTCGCCTGCTGGACGGCGGCATAGTAGACCCCGTTCCCTACCGCTATATGGAGCAGCTCGGGTACGACAGGAATGTGCTCATCCTCACCCAGCCCGCGGATTACAGGAAAAAGAAAGCCAAAATGCTTCCTCTCATGCGCGTGCTTCTGCATAAGCACCCAAAGGTTGCCGCGGCAATGGCCGTGCGGCACGAGGTGTACAACCGGCAGATGGAAGAGATCGCGGAAAGGGAGCGCTCCGGCGCAGTTCTCGTTATCCGCCCTCAGGTCTCCCTCGGCATAAAGCGCACGGAAAGCGACCCCGACGAGCTTGAGCGAGTATATCAGCTCGGCTGCAGCGAGGCGCAGCGCCGCCTTTCGGACGTAAGAGAGTTTCTGAAATAGAATCAGCTGGCCGCGCCTTCCGGCGCGGCCAGCTTGTTTTTTCATATCAGCCACCGCTTCACCCACGGTATGCGTGAAATCGGCAGATATACCAGCAGCGATACGAGCAGCACCGCGGCGACGAGCGCCGGGATGGTGACTATGCAGTGCGCCGCTCTTACGGTAACGCCCAGGAGGTAAAATCCCTTGAGCGCGAAGATGTGAACGAGATAAACGCAGAACGAAGCCTTAGACATGAAGGCGTATACTGCGGCGGCCCTGCCCGATACTTTTTCCGAGCCTGGCACACAGAGCGAGAATATGCCCGCCGCGAGCATGCACACGCCTGCCGTCATCCCCTCTAAAAAATGCTCGTAAAGCCCGCCCGTCATTATCGAGCCTATAACCGTCCCTCCCATCGTGACGGCGAACCCGACTATAGCGAGCGCAGCTGCAAGCCAGCTTTTGAGCGGCCGGCGGCGCAGCCTGTATCCAAGCACTCCGTAGCCTATAGATGCGTAAGTCATGTTCAAAAGCCACTGTCCGGGTATCCCGACGAGAAGCCTGAAGGGCCAGTACGGCCTCAGCGTAGGATAAAGTATGCCGACGAGGAACCAGATAAGCAGAAAGTAATCTGTCTCCCTCTCCGAAGCCGCGCGGATAAATGCCCGCGTCGCCGGGAGAAAGGCATACACAAGCAGCATAATGTGCAGGTAGTATAAATGGTTTTCGTGCCTGAAAAGCACGAGCTCCTTGAGCGAGGCCTCAGCGTACTGAGAGCTTAGGGTTTTATAGATCAGCCCGTTATATACTTTGTAAAGCGCCGCCCAGAAAAACAGGGCAATGAGCAGGCGAAGTATGCTCCTGCCCCAGAGCTTTTTCAGCGTGAGCTCCCTCTCCCGCGGCAGCATCAGCGCACCGCTGCACATAAGAAACAGCGGCACTCCCGCTCTTGAAACGCTGCCCCAGAAAACCGCCGCCGCCCAACTTGACGACTTGAGCGGCGCCGAGTAGCCTCCGGTGCAGCAGTGGATAAACAGAACGCTTATTATGGCCACGGTCTTTATAACGTCTACCGCGATGTCTCTGCCCGCAGACCTGTTCATGCTCCGTGCCTCCCTTGCCGGCGCAGCTTTTTCCAAAAAGCTCCCATATACTTATGGAACTGTGTTCCGATCAGTGGTATAATAGTCAAAACCTTTGCAGAACTATTATAATAGCAAAACAGGTGTGTTGTACATATGAAAATTTTCTATATTGTCATTGCCGTCATGAGCCTCGCCGCGTTTATCCTCTACGCAGTGGATAAGCGGCGGGCAATAAGGCACATGTGGCGCATAAAGGAGGCCACTCTCCTTTTCTTCGGCTTTTTCGGCGGCTCGGTTGGCGCGCTGCTGGCTATGCTCCTCTTCCGCCATAAGACCCGCCACGCCGTGTTCTGGCTCGTTAACATCCTCGGGCTGGCCGCGCAGGCGGCGGTGTATTTTCTCCTTCTCAAGAGAGCATAAGCTCATTTCCGAACGGAGGGCTTTGAATGCCGTTTGAAATAGTAAGAAACGATATAACGAAAATGCAGACGGACGCCATAGTAAACGCCGCCAATCCGGCCCTTACTCCGGGCGTCGGCGTATGCGGCGCCATATTCGAGGCCGCCGGCTTTGAAAAGCTGGAAAAGGCCTGCCGGAAAATAGGCCGCTGCGAAGTCGGCTCCGCCGTTATAACTCCCGGCTTTGATCTGCCTGCGAAATATGTGATCCACGCTGTCGGCCCGGTATGGCAGGGCGGAGACAAGAACGAGCCCGAGCTTCTGAAAAGCTGCTATCTCTCCGCTCTGGAGCTCGCGCGGAAGCACCGCCTGCGCTCGATAGCGTTTCCCCTCATCTCCGCCGGAATATACGGCTACCCCAAGGCCGAGGCTTTGAGCGCAGCCGTGAGCGCGATAAGTGAGTTTCTTCTCGAAAACGATATGAGCGTATACCTCGTTGTATATGAGCGCGGCGCGGTCGTTCTGAGCGAAAAGCTGCTCGGCAGCATCCGTTCCTACATAGGCGAGCATTACGTTGAAGCCAATACTCTTCCGCGGCCTCGCGCGGAGAGGCAGGCCTTTTCTCAGTTCATGAATCATACCGGCGCGCTCCCCGATCTGGCGGAGCATCTCGCGCGCCCCGAAGCCGCGCAGAGCGCCGCGCCGAAGCAGAAAAAGAGGCGCTCTCTCGACGAGGTAGTAAGGAATCTCGACGAGTCGTTTTCTCACATGCTGCTGCGCCTCATAGACGAAAAGGGCATGACGGACGTTGAGTTCTACAAGCGCGCCAACATAGACCGCAAGCTCTTCTCAAAAATACGCAAGGGCGGAGCATACAATCCCAGCAAAAACACCGCCATAGCCTGCGCCGTGGCGCTGCGGCTCAGCCTTGACGAAACGCGGGACCTTCTCTCGAAGGCAGGCTACACGCTCTCGCACAGCAGCAAATCCGACGTTATTATAGAGTATTTCATAGAATCCGGCATAAGCGACATTTACGAGATAAACCAGGCGCTTTTCGCCTTTGACCAGCGGCTTCTGGGCGCTCAGGAGGCATAAAAATGCTTTTGGAAAACACTTTTCCTCTCTTCTCCGGCGGTGCAGACCTTCTCTACGGCGGCAGTCAGAGCCGCTCGGAAAGCAAGTCCATGCGCGAGTGCGGCTGCGGAGTCGTGGGAGCGATGAACCTGTTTCTATATCTGCACCGCTTCCACGATAAATGCAAAACCGCGTTTTTCGCCGACGCGGAGGATCCCGTCACTCCCGAGCAGTTCGAGCTCTATTCAAAAAGGCTGCGCCGCTTTATCCCCCTCATGTACCCGCTCGGGATCAACGGCATTACCCTTATGCTCGGTGTAAACCGCTTTTTCTCCAAATACAGGCTCCCCTTCCGCGCACGCTGGTGCGTTTCGAAAAAGAAGATATGGGCAAGGACGGAGGAGATGCTCGCGGAGGATATCCCGGTCATCCTCTCCGTGGGGCCGAATTTTCCTCTCCCGTTTCATCGCCGCAAGCTGACCTTCTACACCCGCTCGCGGGACGGCTCTTTAAGAGCGGCCGCTTCCGTCTGCGCACATTACGTCACCGTTACCGGCATAGAGGGCGATTTGCTGCAGATATCCAGCTGGGGCCGGGAATACTATATCATCCGGCCGGAGTTCGAGCAGTACGTCAAAAAGCACAGCTGCTCGCTCTACAGCAATATACTGTACATTCGCCCCAAGCGGAAAAATGTCGCTTCCGAAGCGACCTCAAGCGATTAGAAGCATGATATCCTCCTGTCATAAAAACAAGACGGGAGGATATTTTTATGAAAACAGAAATCGTATTCATTCTTGACCGCAGCGGCTCCATGGCGGGCCTTGAGAGCGACACCATCGGCGGCTATAACTCCATGCTCGCGAGGCAGCGGGAGGAGCCGGGAGAGGCCGTCGTCACCACCGTGCTTTTCGACGACAAGTATGAGCTTCTGCACGACAGGGCAGATATCCGCGCGATACGCCCGATAACTGAGCGCGAATACTACGTCCGCGGCTGCACCGCTCTGCTCGACGCCATAGGCAAAACGATAAATAAGATCGACTCGGCGCAGAAAAACATTCTTCCTGAATTCCGCGCCGACAAGGTCCTTTTCATCATCACAACCGACGGCCTCGAAAACGCCAGCCGCGAATACAGCTATGCGTCCGTAAGCTCTCTCATAGAGCGCGCGAAAAAGGAGTACGGTTGGGAGTTCCTCTTCCTCGGAGCTAATATAGACGCCGCGGCCGAAGGCGGCAGGCTGGGAATTTCGCCCGAACACACCGTCCGCTACAGGCCGGACAGACGCGGCACGCTTCTGAACTACGAGGCTGTAAACGAGGCGGTCACCTGCGTGAGACGCGGCGCGCCGATCAAGGCCGGCTGGAAAAAGAAAATCGAAGAGCACTTCAGGCAAGGCGAGTAAGCCCGCGCGGCAGAAGATAAAAAACGAAAGGAGAGGAATATCCTCTCCTTTCGTTTTTTTAATGTTTTTTCTTATTTGCTCTTCGCCGGATCTATTGCTTTGTAGACGATCGCCGCGAGCACGCCGCCAACCAGCGGAGCTACTATGAACACCCATACGTTCTTGAGGGCTTCGCCGCCGACGAAGATCGCCGGGCCGAGGCTTCTGGCCGGGTTTACGCTCGTTCCGGTGAACGGGATGCCGATGAGATGCACGAGCACGAGGGAAAGGCCTATAACGAGGCCCGCCACCTTGCCGTTCTCGACCTTGGAGGTGACTCCGAGGATCGCAAGAACGAAAACGAATGTGAGTATGACTTCCACTATGAGGGATTTCACTACGTCGCCGTCATACAGGCCGTTCTGGCCGAGAGCGGCGCTGCTGCCGAGCAGATACATAAGAATGGCCGCGCCGGCAATGGCTCCGAGGAACTGGGCTATTATATAGCCTATGAAGTCCTTAACGCTCATTTTACCCGAAACGAGCATTGCGATAGAGACCGCGGGGTTTATGTGGCAGCCGGAAACGTTGCCGATACTGTACGCCATTGCGACTATCACGAGGCCGAACGCCAGTGCCGTGGCAATATATCCTGCCTCCGGGAATATGCAGCCTGTTACAGCCGCTACGCCGCATGCAAAGAGCACCAGGACAAGCGTGCCGATAAACTCGGCAATATACTTTTTCATATTTCTCCTCCTTGATAATATTTACGGAAAGCTTTTCCGCATCTGTCCGTATTGTAGCACAATTGCCGCTTAAATACAACGGTTTTGCATTTCTAAAAAACTGGCGTTTTCCTCTTGCATTATTCTTTTCGATGTGTTATTATATCTTTCGCGGCTGAGGGCCGCTTATATTTCCGGGTGTGGCGAAGTTTGGTATCGCGCTTGAATGGGGTTCAAGAGGCCGCTGGTTCAAGTCCAGTCACTCGGACCATGTCGAGTGGTCATAACTGATTTGAGGTTATGACCACTCTGTTTTTTGTTTACGCCCGCTTCGTAATATAGTACAATGTATTAAACAGATTTTTCCCGCCCGGCTTTATAAAGCACGGCATAGATCCTGAAGGCTGTATCAAACCCATATTATACGAGGAGGGAGCTTATGAAAGAACGCATTCAAAGCAGAAAAAAACGGTGGTGGCTGATTCCCGTCGCTGTCCTGCTGCTTATTATCCTGGTCGCAGTGTGTTACGTAGCCTATGTCCTTATCAGTTACGACCGCATAGAGGATAACCGCCCCCTGGAAGTGCTCGGAACAGCCAAGGAGTCTGCAGAGGCAGGCAAAGAATATACGATAGTCAGCTATAATATCGGTTTCGGGGCGTATACCGCAGACTTTACCTTCTTCATGGACGGAGGGAAAGAAAGCAGGGCGCGCTCGAAAGCCAGCGTAGTGGAATGCGTCGACGGGACCGCGAAGACGGCTCTTTCCTTTGAACCAGATTTCGTTCTGTTCCAGGAGGTGGACACGGATTCTACCCGCAGTCATCACGTGGACCAGGAAGCTCAGATCACAGATCTTTTCAAAGCCGAAGGCAGTTTTGACAGCGTTTTCGCCCAGAACTACCACTCCGCGTATCTGATGTATCCCATTCTGAAGCCGCACGGAGCTTCCAAGTCGGGGCTTCTTACCATGAGCCGGGCGAATATCTCATTCTCCCTGCGCAGAAGTCTCCCGATAGCCTCCGGCTTCAAGAAGCTGCTGGATCTTGACCGCTGCTACAGCATTTCCAGAATTCCCGTTGACAACGGAAAAGATCTGGTCCTGGTCAACGTTCATACATCCGCCTACGGTACCGACGCCTCCCAGGGAAACGCACAGATGGAAATGCTTTTCGGCGATCTGAAGGCGGAATACGAAAAAGGAAATTATGTTATTTGCGGTGGAGATTTCAATCACGATTTTACCGGAACGTCCCGCGAATACTTCAATCCCGACGTCGATGAAGTATACAGCTGGTGTCAGCCCTTCCCGGAGGAGCTTCTTCCGGAGGGGTTCTCCAGATGCACGGATTATGCGGAGGGAATGACCTCCACTTCACGCAATACCAATATCCCCTATTCCGAAGAAAGCTTCGTCGTGATCCTGGACGGCTTTATCATTTCAGACAATGTGTCCTGCAGCTATGTGCAGAATATAGATACCGGATATAAGTATACCGATCATAATCCGGTCGTAATGAAGTTCACCCTTGAACCTTAAAAAGAGACGCGCCGGGTCCGTATATAAACGCAAAGAAGTACCGATTTCATTTTGAAATCGGTACTTCTTCTTTTCATTCCGCCTCCTGCCGGAGAACACCTCTACCGGCAGCTTCTTCGTTAGATAGCTCTTGCTACAGCGTCCGCTTCCGTGGTCGCGTTCATGATGTTGGCGGGGGTGATGCAGTCGCCAAGCATATAGAATTCCGGCGCGCACTGATAGAGGGCAACGGCCGTCTGTCTCTGCGGCTGCTGGCCAACGGCGTAGATAACAGTATCGGCCTTGAAGAGCTTACCGTTGCCTATAACGCCCTCGGCGGTGATCTCCTCGGCCTTTGTGGAGAGGTTGACGCCGATCTTGTATTTGCTGATCTCCACTCTCAGGGCCTTCATATGCTGGAAATTGCCGCCGTCGTTCATCTGATCCATCATCTCCACAAGCTCGACCTTCTTCCCCAGCATGCTGAGGTAGATGGCAAGCTCTATGCCGACCAGGCCGGCGCCCAGGATGACGGCTTTTTCGCCGCAGTCCTCGGGGTGCACGTAGATGTGCTCCGCAGAGAAGACGTTTTCCCCGTCGATGCCGGGGATCTTCGGCTTCACGGGCCGTGCGCCGGGGGCTGCGATGAGCACGTCCGGCTTCAGGCTCTCCGCCAGCTCCGGGGTAACCTCCGTATTCAGCCGGATATCCACGCCCGCCCTGGCAAGCCGCTCCGCCTGCTGGTTCAGATAAGCGTCCAGCTTGGCCTTGAAGGGTACGTTTTTCTCACAGCGGAGGGCTCCGCCCAGCTCGTCCTTCTTTTCGCAAAGGATGACCCTGTGTCCGCGTTCGGCAGCGGTCAAGGCGGCCTGCATACCGCCTACGCCGCCTCCGGCCACCAGAACGGTCTTCACCTTTTTCACCGGTACGGGCACAGCATATTCCGTCTCCCGGCCGATCTCCGGGTTTATTGCACAATGGAAAACGCCGGTCTGCATCAGGCCGGAGAAGCAGGCGAAGCAGCGCATGCACTTGCGCACCTCCCCGTCCTCGCCGGCGCGAATCTTGAGCGGCAGATCCGGATCGGCAATAAGGCCGCGGGCTATTTCAACCACGTCCACCTTGCCGGAAGCCAGAAGCTCCTCCATGATCTCGGGATCCCCGTGGGCGCCCACGGTGGCAACGGGGGTTTTTACGTTCTTCTTGATGGCCTCGGCGTATTTTGCGTTGCAGCCGTCAGGCAGGAACATGCTGGGATGGGTTATTGTGAACACCTCGTCCTCCTCGTGGCTTCCGGCGGAAACGTGGATGAGGTCGCAGTACCCGTCGATCTGCCTGGCGATGCGGATGCCCTCTTCTATATCGTAGCCGCCGGTGAAGCACTCGCTGCCGGACATGCGCACCTCTACGGGGAACCTTGGCCCGACCGCCTTGCGGATGGCTTTAAGTATTTCAACCAGAATGCGGGCGCGGTTTTCGGTTTCGGGGCCGCCCCAGCGGTCCTTACGGGTGTTGAGTGTTGGGGAAAGGAACTGGCTCAGGAGCCAGCCGTGCCCGGCGTGCACCATCACCATGCCGTAGCCGCACCGCTTAGCAAAGGCGGCCGCCTCGGCAAATTTGCGGATCGTGCGCTCTATGCGTTCTTCATCCATTGCAAGGATGATGCGGCCGTCCTCCTCGCAGTCCACCGGGCCGAAGGCCAGGCCGCGGCTGGCCTCGCCCTTGATGCCGCTGGCGCGGTTGGCGAACATTCCGTCGTGATGCAGCTCCACGGAAGGCACTGCCCCGTAGCGCTTTATCTCAGAGGCGCAGAAGTTGAAAGCCCTGGCAGCGAAGGGATCGTCCAGCTTGAGCGAGCTGCTGGGCCTGTTGTGGTAAGTCGTGTCCACGTGGCATACGCCCAGGGTCACGGCGGCCGCGCCGCCCCTGGCCTTGCGGGCAAAGTATGCGGCGGCCTGCGGAGGCAGAGTGCCGTCCCGGTAATTGTTGATCCACCCGGTGGGCGCGGCAAAGATACGGTTGCGGAAAATAGTGCCCGCCAGCTCGATGGGCTCAAAGATGTGCGGATATTTCAGCATATGCATCGTCCTTTCCGTACGGTCTGACCGACGTTGTTCTTTAAAGCAGTATATCATTTCCATATTTGCATTGCAACGCGTTTGTAACTGCGAATGACAGCGCTTTTCATTCGGCCCACGCGATGCGTGCGCTATGACGCGCGGATCTCCTTTATCCATCTTCCGGTACAGTAGCGGATAAAGCAGATGATGCCCTTAAGCGGGTACTCCACGTTGAGAAGGAAATATATCCAGCCCGGGCTCAGACGCCACACGAAGCCTGCAAGGGCTCCCAGCGGGAGAGAAATGAACCAGACGCAGCTGGAGTCCGCCAGAAGCAGGAAGCGCGTGTCCCCGCCGCCGCGCAGTATGCCCTTTGATATCACAAAGGCTATAGTCTGCAGCGGCAGCATGAAGTACGTAACGTTCAGCATAGTGCGGGTTATCTTTTCGGTTTCCGGCTGTATGGCGTAAAAGCTCAGATACGGCCTTGTCAGCAGAAGCAGTATCGGAATGACGACGAGCCCGAAGAGGAAGGAAATAAGGATATACGTATTGCCCTGCCGCCTCGCCTTTGGTATATCCCCCTCGCCTATGGTGTTTCCTATCACGATAGCGGAGGCGCCGGATACGCCGTTATTGAGCACCGTGATAAGGCGTACGAGGCTGCCGGCTATCGAGTTCGCGGCGGATATCTCCGCAGATATATGCCCGTAGATAACGCTCACAAGAGTGAGGCTCAGGCCGAGGAGCGTATCGCTGAACAGGACCGGAAGGCTGAATTTTATGTACTGCTTCCGCAGCGCGCCGCCCGGCAGAGCGAAGTGCCGCGGCCGGAAGGCGAACTTATCTTCCTTAAAGGTAAAGTAGCCGAACACAAACAGAAATTCAAACGCGCGGGCTATAACCGTGCCCACGGCGGCGCCCATAAGCTCCATTCGCGGGGCACCGAGCTTGCCGAATATGAACACCCAGTTGAAAAACAGATTCAGGAAAAAGGCGATCGCCGAGCCAATAAGCGGGATGCGCACCTTGCCGACGCTGCGCATGAGGTACGTCGCCGTGGAGCTCAGTCCCGAAAGCATGAACGTGGCCCCGATGAGGCGCATATACGGCGCTCCGCGCGCTATGACTGCCGCGTCGTTCGTGAAGGCGCGCAGCACCAGCCGCGGCCAGACCACGCCGAAAAGAGAAAAGACGAGGCATATCGCCGCCGTTACCCGCAGCGCCATAGCCGCCGTCACGCGCATAGCGCCCGTTTCCCTGCGGCCCCAGAACTGACTGGACATAACCACGGCCCCGGAGCCGAGACCCATGCAGATAAACTGGAAAAAGGCGTAGGCCTGGTTGCTAAAGGCCGCCGCGGCGATGGATACCTCGCCGAAGTCGCCTATCATGATATTGTCGAGAAAATTTATTCCTATGGTAATGAGCTGCTGGAGCACCACCGGCAGCATCAGAAGAAGCGTTTTCTTAAAGAAGCTCTTATCGCGCAGTACAAACATCATTTCGGCCAGCTTTCCGTTTGATATCATTTGCTTGCATTATAAAGGTAATCTATGGAAAAGTAAAGCTCGCCCTGCCGGCCGCTGTGCATGCAGCGTCCGGCAGGGCGAGCTTTCATTTATACCTGTGTATGAGCCTGTTATTCCGCGTCGATAGTGGAGACGCCGAGGGTCATCTCCTCCAGAACGTCCAGCACAAGGCGCACAGTATCGAGCGATGTGAGCATGGTTATATTGTTCTGCGCCGCAGCTCGGCGGATAGCAACGCCGTCGCCGTAATGCACTCCGGACAAGATCGCCCGTGTGTTTATCACGTAGCTCACGTAGCCGGCTCTGATGGAATCGACTACCTCCGTGCTTCCTTCGCTCGGTTTCTTCCTTATCCTCGTGCGGATGCCGTGCTCGCGGAGGACCTCGCCCGTTAGACTGGTCGCCTCGATATTGAAGCCCATGTTGTAGAAGCGCCGTATCAGCGGAACGGTCTCCTCCTTATCTTCGTCCGCTACACTCACGAGCACTGTTCCGTAATTCGGCAGCTTAAGCCCCGCGGCGAGCATGGCCTTATAGGCCGCCCTGTGCAGCTTGCGGTCATATCCGATCGCCTCACCGGTGGATTTCATCTCCGGCGAGAGATAAGCGTCCATCCCGCCGAGCTTGGCAAACGAAAAGGCCGGGACCTTTACATAGAAGCGCTCCTTCTCCTTCGGATATATGCATTCTATCCCCTGTTCACGAAGCGAAACTCCCAGCATGGCCAGAGTGCCGATATCGGCGAGGCTGTAGCCCGTGGCCTTTGAAAGAAACGGCACCGTACGCGACGAACGCGGGTTGACCTCTATGATATATACTTTTTCCCCAGGGTCTACAATGAACTGTATGTTGAAAAGTCCCTTTATCCCGATCCCGAGTCCCAGTCTCCGGGTATAATCCAAAATGGTTTTTTTAACGCTCTCCGAAATGCTGCAGGGAGGATAAACGCTGATGGAGTCTCCCGAGTGGACGCCCGTCCTCTCAACAAGCTCCATTATGCCCGGGATGAAGACGCTCTGCCCGTCGCAGACGGCGTCCACCTCCACCTCCTTGCCGCGAATGTACTTGTCCACAAGGACGGGCTTCTCCTCGTCTATGGCTACGGCGGTTTTGAGGTAGTCCCACATCGACTCCTCCTTTGCAACTATCTGCATGGCGCGCCCGCCGAGGACAAAGCTCGGGCGCACGAGAACGGGGTAGCCGATTTCGCGGGCGGCCTCGACGCCGGCCTCTATGCTGGTAACGGCCCGGCCCTCCGGCTGCGGTATGCCGAGCGAGAGGAGCAGCTTTTCAAAAAGGTCTCTGTTTTCCGCGCGGTCGATGGCGTCGCAGTCCGTGCCGATTATCCTCACCCCGCGTTCCCTGAGCGGCTCGGCGAGGTTTATCGCCGTCTGCCCGCCGAGAGTGACTATAACTCCCTCCGGCCGCTCGAGCAGGATGACGTTCATAACGTCCTCTATGCACAGCGGTTCAAAATAGAGCTTGTCGGAGCAGGTATAGTCCGTAGATACCGTCTCCGGATTATTGTTGATTATAATGGCCTCGTAGCCCGCCTTCCGGATAGTCTGAACAGCGTGGACGGTGGAATAGTCGAATTCAACTCCCTGCCCTATCCTTATAGGGCCGGAGCCGAGGACAACGATTTTTTTCCTGTTTGAAACGCGGGATTCGTTTTCCTCTTCATAGGTCGAATAGAAATACGGGATGTAGCTTTCAAACTCCGAGGCGCAGGTATCGATCATTTTGTAGACCGGCATTATGCCCGCCTCGCGGCGCAGCGTGAAAACTACTTTTTCGCCCATATGCCAGAGAATGCCGATCTCCCTGTCGGAAAAGCCCAGCTTTTTCGCCGCGCGCAGTACTGCGGTGTTCCCGGGCTTTGCCGCGATCTCCCGCTCCGCCTCCACGATATTGCGCAGCTTGCGCAGGAAAAAGAGATCGATCGCCGTGCGCCCGGCTATGTTCTCGACGCCGCAGCCGCGGCGGAGCAGCTCCGCTATGGCAAAGATGCGGTCGTCCGTGCCGACGGCTATATAAGAGAGAAGCTCGTCCTCCGCCATTTCGTCGAACTTGGCGATATGCAGATGAAACGCGCCGATCTCCAGCGAGCGTATGCCTTTGAGCAGGCTTTCCTCGAACGTCCTGCCCACGCTCATCACCTCGCCGGTCGCCTTCATCTGGGTGGAGAGGGAATTGTTCGCATCGGCAAATTTATCGAACGGGAAACGCGGCAGCTTCGTTACCACGTAGTCCAGCGCCGGCTCGAAGGACGCGGGTGTGTTCGCTATCTGTATCTCGTCGAGCGTCATGCCCACGCCTATCTTCGCGGAAACGCGGGCTATGGGGTATCCGCTGGCCTTTGACGCCAGAGCGGAGGAGCGCGAAACGCGCGGATTCACTTCTATGAGGTAATACTGAAACGACTTCGGGTCCAGCGCGAACTGAACGTTGCAGCCGCCCTCTATCTTAAGCGCGCGGATTATCTTAAGCGCGCTGTCGCGCAGCATCTGGTATTCCTTGTTCGTCAGCGTCTGTGACGGGCAGACGACTATCGAATCCCCGGTGTGTATGCCGACGGGATCGAGGTTTTCCATGTTGCAGATGGTTATCGCGGTATCGTTACTGTCGCGCATGACTTCGTATTCTATTTCCTTGAAGCCCTTTACGCTTCTTTCGATGAGCACCTGACGCACGGGAGAAAGCTCCAGCGCGTTTTTCATATGCTCCAGCAGCTCTTCCCTGTTTTCGGCAAAGCCTCCGCCCGTGCCGCCGAGAGTGAATGCCGGGCGCAGTACAACCGGGTAGCCGATGCTTTCGGCTATTTTGACCCCCTCTTCCGGCGTTGAGGCTATGTCCGACGGGAGCACGGGCTCGCCCAGCTCCTGGCAGAGACGTTTGAACTTGTCGCGGTCCTCCGCCATCTCGATGGAACGGCTGTCCGTTCCGAGAAGCTCGGTGCGGCACTCGGCAAGAACGCCCTTTTTCTCGAGCTGCATGGCGAGGTTAAGGCCGGTTTGCCCTCCTATGCCCGGCAGTATGGCGTCCGGCCGCTCGTAGCGGACTATCTTGGCTATGTATTCAAGAGTAAGCGGCTCCATATATACCTTGTCGGCTATTGCCGTATCAGTCATGATGGTGGCGGGGTTGGAGTTGCAGAGAACTACCTCGTACCCCTCCTCCTTAAGCGCAAGGCAGGCCTGCGTGCCGGCGTAATCGAATTCCGCCGCCTGGCCTATCACTATCGGTCCGGATCCGATGACCAGTACTTTTTTAATATCTGTCCGTTTGGGCATGGCTTATTCCTCCATCATGCGGATAAAGCGGTCAAAAAGATAGGCGCTGTCCTGCGGACCGGGCGCGCTCTCCGGATGATACTGCACGCTGAACACCCTGTCCTTTTCGCACGCGACGCCCTCCACCGTATCGTCCAGCAGATTCATGTGCGTTATGGAAAGCGGCGTCGCGGCGACGCTGCGGGCATCCACCGCGTAGGAATGGTTCTGCGAGGTCATCTCTATGCGGCCGGTCGCGAGGTCTTTTACGGGATGGTTTCCGCCGCGGTGGCCGAATTTCAGCTTATATATCCCGGCCCCGTAGGCCAGGGAGATTATCTGGTGCCCGAGGCAGATGCCGAACATCGGCGCCGTCCCTATGATCGCCTTTACGGTGCTTATGGTCTGCGGCACATCGCAGGGGTCCCCGGGGCCGTTGGAGATGAACACCCCGTCGGGCTTCAGGGCCTTTATCGTCTCCGATGAGGTGTCCCACGGGACTACGGTTACCCTGCAGCCGCGCTTATTCAGCGAGCGGACTATATTCAGCTTCATGCCGCAGTCGATCGCGACTACGTGAAATCTCTCGTTTTCCGCGGGCGATTCCCATATCTCCCGGCAGCTCACTCTCGATACCGCGTCTGTGGGAAGCGTACAGAGGCTCAGCGTTTCAAGTCCCTTTTCAAGGGGTGTGGAAATGCCGGTTATGAGTGCCTTGCGGCTGCCGTAGTCGCGTATGGAGCGGTTGAGTCTTCGCGTATCCACGCCGCATATCCCCGTGACGCCGTATTTTTTCATCACGTCTCCGAGAGTGGCCGTGCTCCTGAAATTCGAGGGCTCGCCGTTGTACTCATGCACTATCATCGCGCCGATCGTCGGCGTGAGCGTTTCGTAATCGTCGTCCGCCATGCCGTAGTTGCCTATAAGCGGATATGTCATGACCACGGCCTGGTCGGTATAGGAAGGGTCGGAGAGTATCTCCTGATAGCCGGCCATGGAGGTGTTGAAGACTATCTCCAGCACCTTTTCCGTCTCCGCGCCGAAGAAATACCCCTTGTATTCTTCGCCGCCGTCAAGGATTATTTTTCCGGTGTACTCGTTTTCCATGCTCAAATCCTCACTTGCGGATCTCAGATAAACGCCGCTCGAAGCGGTCCTTTCTCACATCCTCGGGAATTGAAGTCGGATACTCTCCGCTGAAGCAGGCGCTGCAGAAATCTTCGTTACCTATAAGCCCGTGAAGCTCCTCCAGAGGCAGGTAGCCCAGAGAGTCTGCGCCTATCATGACGGCTATCTCCGGCACGGTGTACTTGCAGGCGACAAGGTTTTCCTTAGAGTCAATATCCGTCCCGTAATAGCAGGGGAAGAGAAACGGCGGCGCCGAAACGCGCATATGTATCTCCTTCGCGCCCGCTTCGCGCAGCAGCTTTACGATTTGCCCGCTGGTAGTGCCGCGCACGATGGAATCGTCCACGAGCACCACGCGCTTGCCGCGCACCTCGTCCTCCACGGCCGAAAGCTTGATCTTCACCTGGTCGAGCCGGTGGTCCGGAGCTATAAAGGTGCGGCCGATATATTTGTTCTTTATAAGCCCTATCCCGTAGGGGATGCCCGAGCTCCTGCTGTAGCCCAAGGCGGCGTCTAGCCCCGAATCCGGAACGCCTATAACGATATCGGCGTCCGCCGGGTGCGTTCTGGCGAGTATGTCTCCGGCTCTTATCCGCGCCGCGTGGACCGATACGCCGTCGACTATCGAATCCGGCCGGGCAAAATAAATATATTCGAAAATGCAGAGCTTCTTCGGCTTCGTGCCGCAGTGCTCCCTGCGCGATTCGATGCCGTTTTTGCTGAAAATAAGTATCTCGCCCGGCTCCAGGTCGCGGATGAACTCCGCGCCCACGGCCTTTACGGCGCAGCTTTCGGAAGCGATTATATAGGTCCCGTCGGCCGTTTTGCCGTAGCAGAGCGGGCGGAAGCCGTAAGGATCGCGCGCACAGATAAGCTTCTGCGGGGACATGAGGATGAGCGAATAAGCCCCCTCCAGCGTGTTCATGGCGCGGCTGACGGCCTCTTCTATCGACGGAGCCTTAAGGCGCTCCTTTGTTACGATATAGGCGATGGTCTCCGTGTCGCTCGTTGTATGGAAGATGGCGCCGGAAAGTTCCAGCTCCGAACGAAGTGCGGCGGCGTTTGAAAGGTTGCCGTTGTGCGCGAGAGCCATGCGCCCCTTTTGGTGGTTGACCTCTATCGGCTGGCAGTTGTTGCGGTTCGTCGCGCCGGTAGTTCCGTAACGCGCGTGGGCAACCGCCATGGTCCCCTTCGGGAAGGCCGAGAGGACCTCTTTTGAAAACACGTCGTTTACAAGGCCGAGATCCTTGTGGGAGACAAAAACGCCGTCATCGTTTACAACTATCCCGCAGCTCTCCTGCCCTCTGTGCTGCAGGGCGTACAGACCGTAATAGCAGATATGAGCAGCGTCTATCGGCTTTTCGGAGATCACGCCGAAGACGCCGCATTCTTCATGAACGCTCAATTATCGACACCTCTTGATCTTTCAGCTGAAGCTTTGATAAAGCCCTTGAAAAGCGGATGCGGCCTGTTGGGCCGGCTCTTGAACTCCGGATGGAACTGCACTCCCACGAAAAACGGCCTTTCGGAAAGCTCCACCGTCTCAACGAGCCTGCCGTCCGGCGAGACGCCGCTGAGCGTCAGCCCGCGGCTCTGCAGGACCTCCCGGTAATCGTTGTTGAATTCGTAGCGGTGTCTGTGCCTCTCGCTTATATGCAGAGCTCCGTAGCAGCGTTCCATGGTCGTGCCGGCTTTTATCTCGCAGGGGTAGGCCCCGAGCCGAAGCGTGCCGCCCTTGTCTATATCGTCGCTCTGCCCGGGCATGAAATCTATGACCTTGTTTTTGCACTGCTCGTTGAATTCGCCGGAGTTCGCGTCCTTTATCCCGGCCGCGTTCCGCGCGTATTCTATGACGGCTATCTGCATGCCGAGGCATATTCCGAAATAGGGAATACCCTTCTCCCGCGCGTATCCTGCCGCGAGGATCATGCCTTCTATCCCGCGGCTGCCGAAGCCGCCCGGAACGAGTATGCCGTCGATGCCCGCAAGCACTGAGCCGACGTTTTCGGCCGTTATCTCCTCGGAGTCTATCCAGCTTATTTCAACGTGAACGTTGTGATAAAACCCCGCGTGGTGCAGCGCCTCGGCGACGGAAAGATACGCGTCGTGAAGCCCGACGTATTTCCCCACGAGCCCTATCGTTACCGTATGCTCCCGGGTTTTGTTCACTCTCTCCACGAGCTCCGTCCATTCGGCAAGGTCTGGCTGAGGAGCGTCTATCCCGAGCTCGCGGCAGACGACCTCGGAAAAACGCGATCTTTCGAGCATCAGCGGCGCCTCATATAGAGTGGGCAGGGTTATGTTTTCTATTACGCAGTCAGGTTTTACGTTGCAGAAAAGCGCTATCTTCTGGAAGATGGATTCCTCCAGCGGCTCGTCGCAGCGGAGAACTATTATATTCGGATTTATTCCCATGCCCTGCAGTTCCTTCACGGAGTGCTGGGTAGGCTTTGATTTATGTTCCTCCGAGCCCCTCAGATACGGCACGAGAGTAACGTGGATGAAAAGGCTGTTCTCCCGCCCTACCTCGAGCGATATCTGACGCACGGCCTCGATAAACGGCTGCGACTCTATATCGCCTATCGTGCCGCCTATCTCTGTTATGACTACGTCTGCATTCGTCTTTTTGCCGACGCTGTAGACGAATTCCTTTATCTCGTTCGTTATATGCGGTATCACCTGCACGGTGGAGCCGAGGTATTCACCCCGGCGTTCTTTGTTCAAAACGTTCCAGTAGACTTTTCCCGTTGTAAGGTTGGAATACTTATTCAGGTCTTCGTCGATGAAGCGCTCGTAGTGGCCGAGGTCGAGATCGGTCTCCGCTCCGTCCTCGGTAACGTAGACCTCGCCGTGCTGGTAAGGGCTCATCGTTCCCGGGTCCACGTTTATGTACGGATCCAGCTTCTGCGCAGCGACTTTAAGGCCCCTCGCCTTGAGCAGCCGGCCGAGGGAGGCCGCGGTGATGCCCTTTCCGAGGCCGGATACGACGCCGCCCGTTACAAAAATATATTTTGTCATTTTTTCTCCTCCACTGCACCGCCTCTACAGCGTTATATCTACTGTCTCGCTTTCTATCCCCTCAAGCAGCGGGCGAACCTTTGCCAGAAAAGCGTCCACCTGCTCAGGGCACCTGCCGATATACAGTTGAGGAGCAAGTACGGCATCCATCTCCGCCTCCGAGAGGCCGAACCGCTGTTCCGCCGCCAGCCTCGCAAGCAGATCGCATTCCTCGCCCTGCTTCATCCTCGCAGTTGCCTCCATTGAGCAGCGGCGTATGATCTCATGCAGCTCCTGACGGTCTCCTCCGTGCTTCACGGCCTCCATGAGCAGGTTTTCCGTCGCTATGAAGGGCAGGTATTCGCGCACGGTTTTCTCTATGATCTTTTCGTTTACCCGCAGGCCGTCGGTAATGTTCCGCGCAAGGCGCAGTATCGCGTCGGCGCAGAGGAAGCCCTCCGGCAGGGATATGCGCCGGTTTGCCGAATCGTCGAGAGTCCTCTCAAGCCACTGAACGGAAGCCGTCATCGGCGCGTTCATCGCGTCCGCCATCAGATATCTGGAAAGAGAGCATATTCTCTCGCAGCGCATCGGGTTCCTCTTGTACGCCATGGCGGAGGAGCCTATCTGATTCTTTTCAAACGGCTCTTCTATCTGCCGGTCGTGCTGTAGGAGGCGGATATCGTTCGCCATGCGGTAAAGGCTCTGCGCCACGGAGGAAAGCGCATTCAGTATCCTGCTGTCGACCTTGCGTGGATAGGTCTGCCCGCAGACGGCGAAGCACTCCCTGAAGCCGAAAGCCTCGGCGAGCATCGCGTTCATACGGTCTATCTTTGCCGTATCGCCGTCAAAGAGCTCCATGAAGCTTGCCTCCGTGCCCGTGGTCCCCCGGCAGCCGAGGAACTTTATGTTTTCCAGAGCAAAATCCAGCTCTTTGAGATCGGAGAGGAGATCCTGCATCCAGAGTGTCGCCCGCTTGCCCACGGTAACGAGCTGCGCCGGCTGATAGTGAGTGTAGCCCAGAGTCGGCGTCGCCTTGTATTTTTCCGCAAAATCGGCAAGATTCGCTAAAACGGATAAAAGCTCTCCGCGCAGATGCGTGAGAGCGTCGCGATAGATTATAAGATCCGCGTTGTCGGTAACATAGCAGCTCGTAGCTCCGAGGTGGATAATGCCGGCGGCGGACGGCGCGGCCTTGCCGTAGGCGTATACGTGCGCCATCACGTCGTGCCGGACTTCCTTTTCCCTTTTCCGCACGAGGTCGTAGTCTATATCTGTGATATGCGCGGCAAGCTCCTCCGCCTGTTCGGCGGTTATCGGCAGCCCGAGCTCCATTTCCGCCCTTGCAAGCGCCGTCCACAGCTTGCGCCAGGTCTGGTATCTGGTATCAGCGGAAAACAGATTGAGCATATATTCGGAAGCATACCGCGAAGAAAGCGGGGATTCGTATCTGTCTGTCATTTTCTCTTCTCCTTTTTATCTGAGAATAATGCTCTCGCGGGCCGGGCCCACGGAAACGTAAGCTATATGGCAGCCGACCGCCTGCTCGAGGCGTTCTACATATGCCTGCGCCTGACTCGGCAGGTCCTCCCAGCGCCTCGCGCCGGAAATATCGCAGTTCCAGCCGTCCATCCATTCTATCACCGGCTCCGCCTTTTCAAGCTCCGAGGGAAACGGGAAGCGGTCCGTCTCCCTGTCTCCTATGCGGTAGCGGACGCATACCGGTATCTTTTCCATATAGCTGAGGATATCCAACTTCGTGAGCGCGAGGCAGGTCGCCGCCTGGACCTCCACTCCGTAACGCGTGGCGACTATATCGAGCGGTCCGACGCGGCGGGCTCTGCCCGTCTTCGCGCCGTATTCAGCGCCCATTTCGCGCAGCTTTTCGGCCTCTTCTCCGAACATCTCGCAAACAAACGCTCCCTCTCCCACGCAGGTGGAATATGCCTTTACTACGCCTACTACATCCGTGAGCTTCAGCGACGGCAGGCCGCAGCCTATGGGCGCGTATGCCGCAGTCGTGCTCGAGGAAGTAGTATAAGGATAGATGCCGTAGTCGAGATCTCTGAGCGCGCCGAGCTGTGCCTCCATAAGTATGCTTTTCCCACGCTCCTGCGCCTGTTTCAGATACGCTCCTGTATCGCAGAGGAAGGGCTTCATCCATTCGCAGCAATCGCGGAGCCAGCTCTCCAGCTGCTCCATGGTATAGGGCTCGGCGCCGTATACCTTGGTGAGGATAAGGTTTTTCCACTCAAGGATCCCCGCAAGCCGCTCCTTTATCGCTGCCTCGTCCCTGAGTTCTCCGGCAAGCACCGTCTTTTTCTGATATTTATCCGAATAAAAAGGAGCTATGCCCTGCTTGGTGGAACCGTATTTCTTATCCGCCAGGCGCTGCTCCTCGAGGCCGTCAAGGTCTCTGTGCCACGGCAGGAGAAGCGAAGCTCTGTCGCTTATCTTAAGATTCTCCGGAGTTATGGAAATGCCCTTTGCCGCAACGTCCTGTATTTCCTTTAAGAGGCTCTCCGGATCGAGCGCCACTCCGTTGCCGAGTATATTTACAACGTCTTCTCTGAATATCCCGGAAGGGAGCAGATGCAGCGCGAATTTTCCCTTTTCGTTTATCACGGTATGCCCGGCGTTGCCGCCGCCCTGGTATCTGACTACTATATCATAGTCCTCCGTGAGCAGGTCAACCATCCTGCCCTTGCCCTCGTCGCCCCAGTTGATGCCGACTATTGCGCAGTTTTTCATCTTAATCGCTCCTGTCATATATTCTGCGTAAGACGCTGCATTATCTCCTTGTACGCGTCTTCAACTCCGCCGAGATCGCGGCGGAATCTGTCCTTATCGAGCTTTTCGCCGGTTATACTGTCCCACAGGCGGCAGGTATCGGGGCTTATCTCGTCGGCAAGGATTATTGTCCCGTCAGCCAGGCGGCCGAACTCCAGCTTGAAGTCCACGAGCGTTACGCCGCAGCCCCTCCAGAAGTCCTTGAGCACTTCGTTTATACGGAACGAGTAGTCTTTTATAGTTTCGATCTCGTTCTTATCGGCGAGCTTGAGAGCGATTGCATGGTATTCGTTCAGCAGCGGATCGCCCAGCGCATCGTTTTTATATGAAAACTCTATCGTAGGCTCGTCAAAGACGATTCCTTCCTCTACTCCGTAATGCTGAGAAAAAGAACCGGCCGATATATTTCTTATAATGACCTCGAGGGGCACTATCGTGACCTTCTTCACGAGAGTTTCTCTCTCGTTCAGCTCCTTCACGAAATGAGTGGGGATTCCCCGCTCCTGCAGTCTCTGCATAAGAAGGTTGCTCATCCGGTTGTTGATGACGCCCTTCCCCGTTATCGTCCCGCGCTTCAGGCCGTTGAAGGCGGTGGCATCGTCTTTATAGGATACGATCAGCAGCGCCGGATCGTCGGTACTGAATACTTTTTTTGCCTTTCCCTCGTAAAGCTGCTCAAGCTTGGTCATTTTTGCTTCCTCCGTAAATGTATTTGTCGGTATGCAAACGCGCTCCGCTTATTCCACTGTCACCGACTTTGCCAGGTTCTTTGGCTTGTCGATATCGCACTTGTTTTCTTTCGCGACGTAATACGCCAGCAGCTGCAGCGGAATTATCTCAACGGCTGCGGAAAAAAGCGCGCCCACCTTTGGTATAAACAGAAGGTCGTCCGCTATAGACAGTATCTTCTGATTGTCATTAAATGTCAATGCCAAAACTTCCGCGCCTCGTGCTTTTACCTCCACAATGTTGCTGAGAGTTTTTTCCATTATGGCCGGATTGCAGCACAGCGCGATAACGGGCTGGTGCTCTTCTATGAGGGCGATGGTGCCGTGCTTGAGCTCGCCCGCGGCATAGGCCTCGGCGTGCAGGTAGGATATCTCCTTCATCTTCAGCGCGCCCTCCAGCGCGACCGCGTAATCGGTATTCCTCCCGATAAAAAACAGGGAGCTGCTCCTGTGATACTTTTTTGCCAGGGCAGGTATGCCAGGGTTCATATCAAGAGCCTGCTGAATATGCCTCGGCATCGCCTGAAGCTCCGAGATGAGCCGGGAGTATTCGCCCCCGATGCCTCCCAGCTTTTCAGCGAAAAACAGGGAGAGCAAATACAAAACCGCCAGCTGTGTGGTAAAGCCCTTCGTGGTGGCTACGGCTATCTCCGGCCCCGCCCAGGTATAAACGGTGTGGTCCGCCAGCTTGGCGACGGTGCTCCCAACCACGTTGACTATAGCGAGCGTGCCGGCGCCGCGCGCCTTGCATTCCTTCATGGCCGCTATGGTATCCGCGGTCTCGCCGGACTGAGAGATAGCTATTAGGAGAGTATGCTCATCTATAAGCGGGTCGCTGTAGCGCAGCTCGCTCGCAAGCTCCACCTCTACCGGGATGCGGCAAAGCCTCTCGAGCGCGTATCTGCCCGAGCAGCCGGCGTAATAAGCCGAGCCGCAGGCGGTGATGACTATCTTTCTTATCCCCCGCAGCTGCTCCCCGGAGATGCTCAGCTCCTCGAAAACAACCCTCCCGTCTTTGATGCGCGGGGAGATCGCGGCCTTTATCGCTCCGGGCTGCTCCATTATTTCCTTGAGCATAAAATGCTCATAGCCGCCTTTCTCGGCGGCCTGTACGTCCCATGTGATGCGGGTGACCTCTTTGCTGAGCTCCTGCCCTGTGCAACTAAAAACTTTAACGCTGTCGCGCGTAAGCTCGGCGTACTCGCCGTCGTCCATATAGATGACGTTTCTTGTGTGCTGCACGAGCGCCGTCACGTCCGAGGCAAAGTAGTTCTCCCCCGCTCCGATGCCGAGGATCAGCGGGCTGGATTCACGGACGGCAAATATCTTCCCCGGCTCGTCGGTGCAGATCACGCCCAGCGCGTAGGAGCCCCTCAGCCGGTTCGTTGTTTTGATCAGCGCCTCGCGCATATTCCCGGAGTAATACATCTCCAGCAGATGCACTATGACCTCCGTATCCGTCTGGCTCTCAAACAGATATCCCGCCTGAAGCAGCTCCTCGCGGAGAGCGATATAGTTTTCTATTATTCCGTTGTGGACTATGGCAAACCTGCCGTCGTTGCTCAGGTGCGGGTGCGCGTTCTCCTCCGTGGGCGCTCCGTGAGTCGCCCAGCGGGTATGCCCTACGCCTGCCGTACCCGGAACGTCCGCGCCGTCATGCGTCTTTTCGCATAGATTTGCTATCCTCCCCGTGACCTTGCTGACCTTTATTTCAGCTCCGTCCATAACGGCAAGTCCCGCTGAATCGTATCCGCGGTATTCAAGCTTTTTCAGGCCGTCCAGCAAAACCGGCGCTGCGGAGCGCGCGCCGCTGAACCCAACTATCCCACACATAACTTACCTCCAAAGAACTTGTTATTTCCCGCTCTCTCCGTAGTTCGGCAGAACTCTCGCCGAGGGATCGTCTACGTCGCAGCCCTCCCAGGCCTTGTTCGGCATCCAGAAATCCGCTATCATTTCTGCCTGCCCGGGATAGTATTTCTCAAATATCTCGCGGTATAGCAGCGATTCCTTCGTAAACGGCTGCGCGTGGGAATATTTCGCGCGCCGCTTTTCAAACTCCTCGTCGGAATACCGCCCTTCGGCATACTCCTTGAGATCGTCCACCATGGAATGCCCGACGGCGTCGGAAAAGGCCGCCTTCTCGCGCCAGAGTATTGAGTCCGGAAGATACCCGAGCCCTTCGAAGGCATGGCGCAGAAGGTATTTCCCCTTTCCGTATTTGTTGAGCTTCATTTCCGGGTCGAGCTCCATCACGTACTTTGTAAAATCAAGATCTCCGAATGGCACGCGCGCCTCGAGCGAGTTTACCGAAATGCACCTGTCGGCGCGAAGAACGTCGTACATATGCAGCTCGCGCACGCGCTTTTGCGCCTCCTGCTGGAAGGCCTCCGCGGTAGGAGCGAAATCCGTGTATTTATAGCCGAAAAGCTCGTCGGATATCTCGCCCGTGAGGATGACGCGGATATCTGTTTTTTCGTGTATCGCCTTGCACACCAGATACATTCCCATGCTCGCGCGGATGGTCGTTATGTCGTAAGTGCCGAGCAGATGGATGACCTCCTCCAGCGAGGAGAGCACCTCCTCCGGCGTCATATAGACCTCCGTGTGATGGCTGCCGATATATTCGGCCACCTGCCTTGCGTACTTAAGGTCTATTGCATCCTTCTCCATGCCGATGGCGAAGGTCTCTATGGGCTTTTCGCTCTCCTTTGCCGCTATTGCGCAAACGAGAGAGGAATCGAGCCCGCCGGAAAGCAGAAAGCCCACCTTGGCGTCGGAAACAAGGCGTTTTTTCACGCCCGCTATGAGTTTTTCCCTTATCTTCCCGCAGGCGGTCTCAAGGTCGTCGCCGCAGACGGAGGAAACGGAAGCTATGTCGCAGTACTGTACAAACCGGCCGCCCTTATAGAAATGTCCGGGCGGGAACGGCATAACCTTTTCCGCGAGCCCAACGAGGTTTTTCGCCTCGCTTGCGAAGATGACAGTTCCCTTCACGTCATAGCCGTAATAAAGCGGCCTTATGCCTATGGGGTCGCGGGCGGCGATGAATTCGCCCGCCTCGCCGTCGTAGATTATGCAGGCAAATTCCGCGTCGAGCATCGCGAACATATCCGTTCCGTATTCGCGGTAAAGGGGAAGCAGGATCTCGCAGTCGCTGTCGCTTTTGAACGTGTAGCCCTTTTCGCGCAGCTGCCCGCGCTGCTTTTCAAAGCCGTAGAGCTCGCCGTTGCAGACGACATAGCTCCCGTCAAGCTCAAAGGGCTGCATGCCCGAAGGCGTGAGCCCCATTATGGAAAGACGATGGAAGCCGAGCAGGCCCCTGCCGGTATCGATTATCCGGCTGTCGTCGGGGCCGCGGGACTTCGTCTGCGCAAAGCCCCGCTCAAAGGCGTCCATGTCGATCACGTTTCCGCAGTAACCGATTATAGAACACATTTATCTCACCCCTACTCGACGTCCTGCAGAGCGTCATAGCCCTCTTCGCCGGTACGCACCTTTACTACGTTCTCAACATCGTAAACAAATATCTTGCCGTCGCCTATATGGCCGGTGTAGAGCACCTTCTTGGCCGTTTCTATAACGTCGCGCACGGGGATGGCGGATACCACTATGTCGACCTGCACCTTCGGCCGCAGGTCTGTTTCCACGGCGACGCCGCGGTAAAACTCCGTGTGGCCCTTCTGCATGCCGTAGCCCATGACGTGCGATACCGTCATACCGGTGATGCCGAGCTTGCTCATAGCGTCCTTGAGCGCGTAGAGCTTTTCCTCCTTGAAGACTATTTCCACCTTGGTGAACTTATGCCCGTCGCCGCTGAAGGCGGGCTCCTTTTTCACGGGGATCGCCTCCGCCGGCGGCGCCGTGCCGGTCACGGCGACGATCTGTTCGCCCGTGCCGAATTCCGCGTATTTATCGACAGCGGGCATGAAATCGGCGTAAGCGCTCGGCAGGCCGTGCTCGCTGATGTCAAGGCCGGCCAGCTCGTCTGCAGGCTCTGCGCGCAGGAAATCCAGCTTTTTCAAAAGCTTGAAGAAAAGGAACATCGTAACAGCCGCCCAGGCCGCCACGGCCACAAAGCCGAGGAGCTGCAGGCCGAGCTGCGTGAAATCTCCGGTATAAAACAGCCCGCGCAGCCCGGCAGGTGCATCGGGATTTGCCAGCAGACCCACAGCGATGGTGCCCCATACGCCGTTTGCGCAGTGTACGCCCACGGCGCCGACGGGATCGTCTATATGAAGCTTTAAATCGAGCACTTCTACCACTGCCACAACGAGTATGCCGGACACGAGGCCGACCGCGGCGGCGCCGACGGCGTCAAACGCATCGCAGCCGGCCGTAACGCCAACAAGTCCCGCCAGCGAGGCGTTCAGGCACATCGAAACGTCGGGCTTGCCGTTCTTTATCCAGGTATAGATCATCGTGGTGCAGGTCGCCACGGAGGGGGCAATCGTAGTCGTGAGGAAGATGCTCGAAAGCTCGGAAACAGAGGTCGCCGCCGCACCGTTGAAGCCGTACCAGCCGAGCCATAGGATGAACACGCCCAGCGCGCCTATCGGGATCGAATGGCCGGGGATGGCGTTTATCTTGGTAACCTTGCCTTTTTTGTCCCTAACGTACTTGCCTATTCTCGGTCCGAGAACGGCGGCGCCTATAAGGGCCGCTATGCCGCCTACCATGTGGATCGCGCAGGAGCCGGCATAGTCGTGGAAGCCGAGCCGGCTCAGCCAGCCGCCGCCCCATATCCAGTGCGCCTCAATGGGATAGATGACCAAGGATATCACCGCGGAATACACGCAGTATGCGGAAAACTTTGTGCGCTCGGCCATGGCTCCGGAGACTATCGTCGCCGTCGTCGCGCAGAACATAAGGTTGAACACAAAGTAGCTCGCGTCGGTAAAGCCGTCAGCCGGGGAGGCGATGAATTCCTTGAAGTGAGCGAAAAGGTCGAGATTAGGCCTTCCGATCAGTCCCATAAGGGCGTCCTCGCCCATCATCAGCCCGTAGCCCAAAAGGGAGAACACTATGGTGCCGATGCAGAAATCCATGAGGTTTTTCATTATGATGTTACCGGCGTTTTTCGCTCGCGTAAAGCCGGTCTCCACCATTGCAAAGCCGGCCTGCATCCAGAAAACCAGCGCGGCTCCTATCAAAAACCAGAATTCAACTGTCATTTCAACAGATCCTCTCTATTATCATTTGACTCCGAAAAGCAGGTCGGCGTATGTCGGGAAGGGCCAGTAGCTTTTCGCCGTAAGCAGCTCAGCCTTGTCGCACGGAACGCGCAGCTCGCTCATAACGGGAAGCAGCTCGTCGCGTATAAGCTCCGCCTGTTCAACTATGTCCTTTACGTCGCTTACTTTCAGCAGCGCCGCGTCAAGCTCGTCGGTTTTTTCGGCAATCTCATCTATAAGGCCGGAAAGCTTCTCCACGATGCCTGTCTCATATCCGCACTTCAGCTCAGGAGACAAAGCCCTTTTCGCGGAGGCTGCCTTCGCAACGTCAGCGGCATAAGCCTCTATCGCCGGAGCGATCTGGGTCCTCGCCATGTCTGCCATCGTGTTTGCCTCTATAACGACCGTCTTGCAGTAGTTTTCGAGCATGATATCGCGCCTGGACCTGAGCTCCTCCTCCGAGAAAACTCCGAGAGAGGTCAGCATATCAACGTTCTTTTTGTCGAGCAGGTGCGGCATGCAGTCGGCTGTGGTGCGGTAGTTTAAAAGTCCTCTCTTTTCCGTGGCTTCCTTTATCCACGCCTCGTCGTAGCCGTTGCCGTTGAAGATAATGCGCTTGTGATCCTTTATGGTCTTCTTGATCATTTCGTGGAGCGCCGTTTCAAAGTCCTCCGCCTTTTCAAGCCTGTCGGCATAGATGCGAAGGCTCTCGGCGACAGCGCTGTTGAGCATTATGTTTGCGCAGGCGATGCTGTTCGAGGAGCCAAGCATGCGGAACTCGAATTTATTGCCGGTAAACGCGAAGGGCGAGGTCCTGTTGCGGTCGGTAGTGTCGCGGTTGAAGATCGGCAGCACGTCCACGCCGAGCTTCATCTGAGTCTTCTTCGTGCCCTCATAGGGGGTATCCGTTTCTATCGCCTCAAGCACGGCGTTGAGCTCGTCGCCGAGGAACATGGATATAACCGCCGGCGGCGCTTCGTTGGCTCCGAGCCTGTGGTCGTTTCCTGCAGTGGCCACGGATATGCGCAGCAGATCCTGATAATCATCCACAGCCTTTATCACCGCGCAAAGGAAAAGCAGAAACTGTGCGTTTTCGTAAGGCGTTTCGCCCGGGGAGAGCAGGTTCTGCCCGCCGTCCGTGGCGATGGACCAGTTGTTGTGCTTGCCGCTGCCGTTGACCCCGGCAAAGGGCTTTTCGTGAAGCAGGCACACGAGCCCGTGCTTTGCGGCGACCTTCTGCATTATCTCCATGGTGAGCTGGTTGTTGTCGGTGGCGACGTTGGTGGTGCTGTATATCAGGGCAAGCTCATGCTGTGCGGGTGCAACCTCGTTGTGCTCGGTCTTGGCGAGAATGCCCAGCTTCCAAAGCTCGTCGTTGAGGTCTTCCATAAATGCGGCGACGCTCGGCTTGATTACGCCGAAATAATGGTCGTCCAGCTCCTGCCCCTTCGGCGGCTTTGCGCCGAAAAGCGTCCTGCCGGAGAAGCGCAGGTCGGGGCGCTTGTCGTACATCTCTTTCGTAACGAGGAAATACTCCTGCTCCGGGCCTACGGAGGAAACTACCCTCTTTGCAGTAGTGTTGCCGAACAGGCGCAGGATGCGTAGCGCCTGCTTGCTTAAAATCTCCATGGAACGCAGCAGCGGAGTCTTCTTATCCAGCGCCGGTCCGCCGTAGGAGCAGAACGCCGTAGGGATGCAGAGCGTTTTGCCTTTAACAAACGCGTAAGACGTGGGATCCCAGGCGGTGTAGCCTCTCGCCTCGAATGTGGCGCGCAATCCGCCGCTCGGGAAGGAGGATGCGTCCGGCTCGCCCTTAATGAGCTCTTTGCCGGAAAATTCCATTATCACTCCTCCGTCCGGCGAGGGAGAGATGAAGCTGTCGTGCTTCTCGGCAGTTATGCCGGTGAGCGGCTGGAACCAGTGTGTAAAGTGAGTGGCGCCGAGGCCGACGGCCCATTCCTTCATGGCCTCCGCCACGGCGTTTGCTACATTTATATTAAGCTCGCTTCCCTCGTCTATGGTCTTGCGCAGGGAATTGTAGACCTCGGAGGAAAGATTGGCCCGCATCACGCGGTCGTCAAATACCAGGCTTCCGAAATAATCAGATACAGTGCTCATGTTCAAAACTCCTTTTCACATAAAAATGAGTAAAGGCAAAGACTCCTCTCGTGCGGAAACACAAAAGACGCCTTTGCCTTTTTCCCATATTCAATTCGACTGCCCGTTATCAAAAAGATAAAGGGCGTCTCCGAGTGATCACTCAAAGACGCCCTTGCCTTTACGCTAGGCATTATACGCCATGCGAAGCTAGTTGTCAAGCGCTTTTTGCAAGTTTATTTTTGATTTCTTGCAAATACTCAGGGGTTTTTTGCTCTGGGGCTTGACATTTTGCAGCAGCCGGAGTATTATGTCTGCAAATGGGCAAAGGCGTCCATATCAGCGCAGAGAGGCTGCGCCGGTATGAACGCCCTTGTTTTTTATTTTTCCCGAAAGGAAATGAAGCACATGAGAAAAGAAGGCCAGGTGCGTATCCCATCCGGATGCGCGATCGCAGCCGTCATCTCAAAGGACGGCAGAAAAACGTCGGGAGATATTATCGTAAAATCCATGATCCCGATGCACGAACGCTCCAACGGCCTCGGCGGCGGGTTTGCAGGCTACGGCATTTATCCCGAATACGGAGAGTTTTATGCGCTGCATCTGTTCTACAGCGACCGCGCCACCCGAAAAAACTGCGAGATATTTCTTAAAGAGCATTTTGAAATAGTCAAATCCGAGATTATTCCCACTCGCAAGATCCCGGCCATTACAGACGAGCCTATAATCTGGAGATACTTCGTAGCGCCGCTCAAGTCGATGCTGGCAAACCTTCAGCTGGACGAAAAGGAATTCGTCGCGCGGGCAGTTATGAAGATAAACACGCAGATGGACGGTGCCTACGTTTTCTCAAGCGGCAAGAACATGGGAACCTTCAAGGCCGTCGGCTTTCCCGAGGACGTAGGCGTATTCTACAGGCTCGACGAATACGAGGGCTATTCCTGGACGGCCCACGGCCGCTACCCTACCAACACTCCCGGCTGGTGGGGCGGCGCGCATCCCTTTACCCTGCTGGATTACTCGGTGGTGCACAACGGCGAAATTTCCTCTTACGACGCCAACCGCCGCTTCATTGAGATGTTCGGCTACAAATGCACTCTGCAGACAGATACCGAGGTCATTACATATATTATGGACTATCTCGTGCGCGTGCAGGGTCTCTCCCTCGAGGAGGCGGCAAGCGTAATAGCCGCTCCGTTCTGGAGCACCATCGAAGCCGAGCGCGAGGAAGAAGCCCGTACAAAGCACGCCTATCTGCGTACAGTTTTCCCCAGTCTGCTGATAACGGGTCCTTTCTCCATAGTCCTCGGATTTACGGGCGGCCTCATGGCCCTCAATGACCGCCTGAAGCTCCGCTCCATGGTAGTCGGAGAAAAGGGCGATAAAGTATTCATTGCCAGCGAGGAAGCGGCTATCCGCACAATGGAACCCGACGCTGAAAACATCTGGGCGCCAGCAGGCGGAGAGCCGGTTATCGTAAAGGTGAAGGAAGGTGCTTTTTGATGGGAGTGGATTTCATATATCCGGAATTTGAGGTCGTCAGGAACGAATCCCGCTGCATCGCCTGCCGGGTCTGCGAGAGGCAGTGCGCCAACGAGGTGCATTCCTACAGCCCCGAGCGCGGCCTCATGATGAGCGACGAAACGAAATGCGTGAACTGCCAGCGCTGCGTTTCGCTGTGCCCGACCAGAGCTCTGAAGATAGTAAAGAGCGACTGCACGCTGCGCGAAAACGCCAATTGGCAGAACGACACTATAAAAGAAATCTACAAGCAGGCCTCAAGCGGCGGCGTGCTGCTCTCCTCGATGGGCAATCCCAAGCCGCTCCCCGTCTACTGGGACAAAATACTGATAAATGCCTCGCAGGTCACAAATCCGCCGATAGACCCGCTGCGCGAGCCTATGGAGACCCGCGTATCTCTCGGCAAAAAGCCAGAGAGAATTAAGCGGGACAGCAGCGGAAAAATAATCTGCGATCTGCCTCCGCATATTAATCTCTCCATGCCGGTGATGTTCTCTGCAATGAGCTACGGCTCCATAAGCTACAACGCCCACGCCTCTCTCGCCCGCGCCGCCGCTGAGCTCGGCGTTCTTTACAACACCGGCGAGGGCGGCCTTCACGAGGATTTTTACAAATACGGCCCCAACACCGTAGTACAGGTGGCGAGCGGCCGCTTCGGCGTCCATGAGGACTATCTGGAAGCCGGCGCCGCCATAGAAATAAAAATGGGCCAGGGTGCGAAGCCCGGCATCGGCGGGCATCTGCCCGGCGCAAAGATCGTAGGCGACGTATCGCGCACGCGCATGATTCCTGAGGGCTCCGACGCCATCTCCCCCGCTCCGCATCACGATATCTATTCCATCGAGGACCTGCGCCAGCTCGTGTTCTCCCTTAAGGAAGCTACGGAATACCGCAAGCCCGTTATAGTAAAGATCGCAGCCGTTCACAACATAGCGGCGATAGCGAGCGGCATCGCCCGCAGCGGCGCTGACATAATCGCGATAGACGGCTTCCGCGGCGGAACCGGCGCGGCTCCCACCCGCATACGCGACGACGTAGGCATCCCGATAGAGCTTGCTCTTGCCGCAGTAGACCAGCGGCTTCGCGACGAGGGCATCCGAAACAACGTTTCCCTCATAGCCGGCGGCTCGATAAGAAGCGCCTCGGACGTAGTAAAGGCCATAGCCCTCGGCGCCGACGCCTGCTATATCGCCACGGCCGCATTGCTTGCCATGGGCTGCCATCTCTGCCGCACCTGCCAGACCGGCAAATGCAACTGGGGCATAGCCACGCAGCAGCCCGAGCTCGTAAAGCGCCTGAATCCGGATATCGGAAGCCGGCGTCTTGTGAATCTTATGACGGCGTGGCGGCACGAGATAATGGAGCTGATGGGCGGAATGGGGATAAACTCCATAGAAGCCCTTCGCGGAAACAGGCTTATGCTGCGCGGCGTAGGCCTCAACGAAAAAGAACTGGAGATCCTCGGGATCGCCCATGCGGGAGAGTGAGCATATGAAACGGGTATATGTAAACGAGCAATGGTGTCTCGGCTGTCATCTCTGCGAATACAACTGCGCCTTCGCCAATTCCGGCCTTTCCGACATGGTGCTGGCGCTCAAGGGAAAACCGATCTATCCGAGGATACACATAGAGGAAGGCGAAAAGATCTCTTATGCCGTCTCCTGCCGGCATTGCACTGATCCCATCTGCGTTAAAAGCTGCATAGCCGGCGCAATATCGAAGGAAGACGGCGTAGTGCGCATAGACAAGAACAAGTGCGTCGGCTGCTTTACCTGCGTGCTTGTCTGCCCCTACGGCGCGCTCGCTCCGAACGAAAACGGTGTTATGCAAAAGTGCGAGCTGTGCCTGCAAAATTCCTGCGGAGAGCCGGCCTGCGTAAAGGGCTGTCCGAACCGGGCGATCGTATATGAGGAACGGGAGGCTGCCATATGAAAAACTATGTCATCATCGGCAACGGGATCGCAGCGGCGGGCTGCATCGAAGGGATAAGAAGCGTCGACTCGGAAGGCGCGATAACCGTAGTCTCCGAGGAAAAGCACCCCGTATACTGCCGCCCGCTCATATCCTACTATCTTGAAGGAAAAACAGACCTTGAGAGGATCCAATACCGCGCGCCGGATTATTACGAGCGCATGGGCTGCCGCGTGCTCTACGGCCGGAAGGCCATCCGTATACGTCCGGACAGCCGCAAGGCCGAGCTGGACGACGGCTCCCTTCTCCCCTATGATTCTCTCTGCATAGCGGCGGGCTCCGCCCCGTTCGTTCCCCCCTTCGAGGGGCTCGACTCCGTAAAGGACAAGTATTCCTTCATGACTCTTGACGACGCGCTCGCGCTCGACGCCGCCGTCACTCCCTCCTCCGAGGTGCTCATAATCGGCGCGGGGCTCATCGGGATGAAGTGCGCAGAGGGTCTGCGTGACCGCGTTGCCGGAATAACCGTCTGCGACCTTGCCGACCGTGTCCTTTCGAGCATCCTCGATACCGAATGCGCCGCCATGATGCAAAGGCACCTTGAGGAAAACGGCATCCGCTTCCTCCTGGGCGATAGCGCCGCCCGCTTTGAGGGGAACAGGGCATACATGAAGAGCGGCGTCAAAGTCGATTTTGATATTCTTGTTCTCGCCGTCGGCGTCAGGCCTAACACCGCGCTCTTTAAGGAGTCCGGCGGAGAGGTGAACCGCGGCATCCTCGTAAACAGCCGTATGGAGACCTCCCTGCCCGGCGTCTTCGCCGCGGGCGACTGCGTTGAGGGAGAGGATATCTCTTCCGGCCAGAAAAAGGTGCTCGCCATCCTTCCCAACGCCTATATGCAGGGGCGCGCGGCCGGAGTGAACATGGCCGGCGGCAGCGAGCTTTTCGACAAAGGCATGCCCATGAACTCCATAGGCTTTTTCGGATACCACGCCATGACGGCAGGAACATACTCCGGCGAAGTCTACGAAGAGAAAACGGATCATTCCTTAAAGCGTCTGTTTACCGAAAATGATCTATTAAAGGGCTTTATCCTCATCGGCACCGATGAGCGTGCCGGGATATATACCTCTCTTATCCGCGAGAAAACGCCTCTGTCCTCTCTCGACTTCGAGGCTCTCAAAAAGGCGGCTACAACTGCTGCGTTTTCCCCTGAAATGCGTAGAAAAAAGTTCGGAGGTGTGGTATAATATGACATTGATACAGGCGCACGGCCTTGAGCATTTTGATCTGAACGAAAAAATCAGAGCCGCGCAGGGCGACTGCGTGATCGAAGGCTGCTGCGGGCAGCGCTTTATAGCCGCTGGCATGGCCGATAAAAACATAATAATCCGCGGGACCCCGGGCAATGCTCTCGGCGCCTATCTGAACGGCGCCTCCATAACTGTAGAGGGCAACGCGCAGGACGCCGTGGGAGATACGATGAACGCCGGCAGGATAGTGGTCCGCGGCAGCATAGGCGACGCCGCCGGTTATGCCATGCGCGGCGGAAAGATCTACGTAGAGGGAAACGCAGGATATCGTGCCGGTATCCACATGAAGGCCTACCAGAATAAATATCCGGTAATGATAATAGGCGGCAGAGCCGGCAGCTTTCTCGGCGAATACCAGGCCGGCGGCGTCATAGTAGTTCTCAATCTCACATCCCCGCAGGAAAAGATAGTGGGCTTTTTCCCGTGCACGGGAATGCACGGCGGAAAAATGTTTCTCCGCTCGGAATGCTCCGGCGTTGTGTTCCCCGAGCAGGTCACTGCGCGGCCTGCTGGCGAGGAGGACATACAGGAGCTGAAAGCCTATCTTTCCGAATACTGCGAAATATTCTCTTACGGGCTTGACGAAGTGCTGTCCGCTCCCTTCACGGTGGTAACTCCGGACAGCCGAAATCCGTACAGGCAGATGTACGTGGCAAATTAGGAGGGAAAATATGAAATACTCGAAGGACGAGGTCATCCAGTACGCCCGGGAGGAAGATGTAAAATTCATTCGTCTTGCCTTCTGCGACGTTTTCGGTAAGCAGAAGAACATTTCAATAATGCCCGATGAATTGCCGCGCGCCTTTGAGGACGGTATAGCGTTCGACGCTTCCGCGATAGCCGGCTTCGGGGATGAAACACGCAGCGATCTGCTGCTCCATCCCGATCCCGAAACGCTCATGCCTCTTCCGTGGCGGCCGGAAAACGGCCGTGTCGTCCAGATGTTTTCCCGCATCGCATGGCCCGATGGAACACCCTTCGCCTGCGATACCCGCAGTCTTCTCGAAAAGGCTGTTGCGGACGCCGAAAAGGCAGGATATGTCTTCACCTTCGGCTCGGAGCAGGAGTTCTATCTCTTCCGCCTCGGCGAAGACGGCCGACCCACCTCCGTCCCCTGCGACGAGGCCGGCTATATGGACATAGCCCCTGAGGACCACGGCGAGAACGTCCGCCGTGAGATCTGCCTTACTCTGGAGCAGATGGGCATACACCCCGAAAGCTCCCACCACGAGGAGGGCCCCGGGCAGAATGAAATAGATTTCCGTTATTCCGACGCGCTCGCCGCCGCCGACCACGTAATGATGTTCCAGCGGGTGGTAAAGACCGTCGCATACAGGAACGGTCTTTTCGCCGATTTTTCACCAAAACCCATGGAAAACGCACCCGGCAACGGCTTCCATATCAATATGTCTTTCGAGCCTTTCGCCGGTGAGGAGCCCTTCCGCGAAATTATTGCCGGCGTTCTGGAAAATATCAGGGCGATGACGGCCTTTCTGAATACTGCGGAGGCCTCCTATCAGCGGCTTGGGCGCAACAAGGCGCCGCGTTATATCTCCTGGTCCGCTGAAAACAGGTCGCAGCTCATTCGTATTCCGGCCGCCGCCGGCAAGTTCCGCCGGCTCGAGCTGCGTTCTCCCGATCCATGTGCGAATCCCTATCTTGCGTTTGCTCTTATGATATATGCCGCTCTGCACGGAATTGAAAACAGATCTCAGCTGCCGCCTGCTGCGGATATAAATCTCTATAAGGCCGGCCGCGAGACTCTTTCCGGCTTCGAAAGGCTGCCGGAAACCTTCCGCGAAGCCTGCAGCGTTTCCGCCTCCAGCGATTTCATCCGCAGGCACGTCCCGGCGGAGATATTGTCTATCTACTGCGACAGATAACTGCTTACAGCTTATAAGAAAGGGATAACCCATGAGCCTGAAAGAGCGAATCTACAGCGTTTTGGTCGTTTCGGCGGCGGAAAAACTGAATACCGCTCTTATATCTCTGCTCTCTGAATCCCGTTACAGTCCCGTTCGCGTCGTGACAAACATCAGCGCCGCCAAAAGGCTTTGGGGAGAGCGCAGCTTCGACTGCGTTATAGTCAACTCCCCCCTGCCTGACGATGTGGGTACGCGGTTCGCTATCGACGTCGGAAATTCATCCGGCGCCGTCGTCCTGCTGCTCACACGCGCGGAGATCCATGACGATGTTCGGGAAAAGGTCACCGAGTACGGGGTTTTCACGCTCCCGAAGCCGGTAAACAGGCCGGTGCTCATTCTCGCGCTGGACTGGATGGCCAGCGCCAGGGAGCGGCTGAGGAGGCTGGAGAAGAAAAACCTTTCCGTGGAAGAAAAGATGGAGGAGATACGCCTCGTGAACCGCGCCAAGTGGCTTCTTATTTCGGAGCTGAAAATGGACGAGGGGCAGGCTCACCGCTACATTGAAAAGCAGGCGATGGACCGCTGTATCCCGCGGCGTACGGTTGCGGAGGAGATTATCCGTACGTATTCGTGAGCGTTCTGCATCACAAAAATCAAGTTTTAAGGAGCGGCTATGAATAGTTTTTACGGCCGGGAGCACGCCTCCCCCGAGATCATCTCCCTGTATGAAGACATGCTGCACGTCTGGCAGGCCGATACCTGCGCTCCGCGCATGCGCGCGCAGTGGTCGCCGGATAATCCCACCCTCGGGCAGTGCTCGATAACGGCCTTCATCGCGCAGGACCTTTTCGGCGGGGACGTTTACGGCATCCCCCTCGGCGACGGCACCTTCCACTGCTTCAATATAATAGACGGCTCCGTCATAGACCTCACGAGCGAGCAGTTCGGAAACAAGGTGCTTGACTATAACGACCGCACGGAGCAGCTGCGCGAGGTGCATCTTTCAAAGCCCGTAAAGCGGCAGCGCTACGAGCTTTTGAAGCGGCGCCTTGAGGAATACCGCTCCGGCCGCTGAAATTTAAAACAGAATATAAAAACTCTGCCGGGCCCCTTGGCCCGGCAGAGTTCGTTTTTTCAGTTCAACATACCTCGGTTTTCCTTCATTGTGAGAATGCGCAGTACGCTTTCATCTATGCGCTCTTCGCTTATTTCTCCCCTCTCCACGGCCTCAGTAAGCGCGCGGATTGTATCGTCCAGATCCTCCGGGCAGAGCAGCAGATCGACCCCCGCTTGAACGGCTTTAACAGCCGTTTCTCCGGCGGAATAGTTTTTGAGTGCCTGCATCTCCAGCGCGTCCGTTACTACCACGCCCCTGAAACCGAGCTCTTCCCGCAGAAGCTCCGTAACTATGGTGTAGGAAAACGGCGCGGGCTCCTCGTCTATCTTCGAAACGATAAGATGCCCCATCATAACCATATCCGCTCCGGCGTCAATTCCGGCCTTGAAAGGTATAAGCTCCTGCGAGCGCAGCTCATCAAGCGTTTTGTAAACGTAAACGGAGCCGTAGTGGCTGTCCGCCGCGGTGTCGCCGTGGCCCGGGAAATGCTTGAGCGTGCAGGCCACGCCTCCCGCGTGGAAGCCCTCCACCGCGGCGGCAACGAGCTCCGCCGCCTGCTCGAAATCATCGCTGTACGCGCGGTTGGCTATCACGGTGTTCGCGGAATTCGACCACACGTCGGCCACCGGCGCAAAGTCCGTATTGAAGCCGAAGGACGCCATATCCTTCGCTATCGTCTCGGCGTTTGAAAAAGCGGTTTCCGTCCCCTGCTCTCTGTAGCTGTACATGGAGTTTATCCACGTGGTGCCCACATTGCGCATGAGCCGGGCAACTGTGCCTCCCTCTTCATCGCAGACGATGATGGGAGTTATCTGCATATACGCCTTCGTATTCGCCGTCATATCCCGGAGCTGCTCCTGCCCGGTAATGTTGCTCGAGTCGTAAAAGAGCCCGCCTACCGGGTATTTTTCAAGAGCCTGCCGCGTGGTCTCCCCCGCCGCCGTTACCGGATAAACGCCTGCCAGATCACTCGGCCGGACAATTATCATCTGACATATCTTTTCATAGAGGGACATATCCGCAAGCAGCAGCTCCGCCTTCGTCGGCTCCGGTTCTGGCTCCGGCTCCGGCTCGGGTTCCGGTTCGGACTCCGGCTCTGCCTCAGGTACCGGATCGGATTCGGGCGCTTCCTCCGTTTGAGGCGCCGCGGGCGGAGCTTTCTCCTCCAGCGGCTCGGCCTGCGCCTGTGCCGGCGCCGTCTTTTTCAACGCGCAGCCCGCCAGGCATACGCACAGCAGGACGACAAGCGCACAAAGCGCAAAGCGCCTGCATCCTATGGAATGGTTTCTCCTCATTCTCTATCATTCCCTGCTTCAAATTATAATAAATCTACTTTACCATTCTCAGGCAGGTTTTTCAACGTGCGGAAAAGAGGTCAGTGCTGCTTTGCGCGGTGGTGCAGCTTTTTTTCGAAGCGGGCGCGGTTCTGCTCGTCGCTCGCGGCCGTCTCTATCTCTCCCGACTTTGTGAGCGCGAGCTTCGTGAGCATCGGGCCGACGAGCTCATACACCAGCACGCTGAAGAGGATTATATTGCGCACCATGTGGCCCATATCCTCGCCGAGAGCCTGCGCGGTCACTACCATTCCGAGCGCCACGCCCGCCTGCGGGAAGAGAGTTACGCCGAGATACTTTCTCACCGTCGCGCTGCACTTCATGGCAGCGCTGCTTAATCTCGCGCCGAGGTATTTTCCCGCGCAGCGCACGAGAATGTACACAACGCCTATGACGATTATTATCGGATAGCGGAAAACTCCGAGATCCAGCTGTGCGCCGGACAAAACGAAGAACACCGCGTAGAGCGGTGCCGTCCAGCGGCCGGAGCGCGCCATTATGTCGCTCGAATACTCGCTGAGATTGCAGAACATCGTTCCGAGCATCATGCACACCAGCAGAGAGGAGAAGCTGATCCTGAGTTCTCCGCCGAGAGGTATCTCCACAGAAGAGAGCGCAATAGTCATGAGGACGAAGGATATGGTAAGCGAAAGCCTGTTGGAATTGGAGAAGAATATCTTTTCAAGCCATGTCAGAAGGCCGCCCATAATGCTCCCGAGCGTCAAAGAGCAGACTATCTCCAGAAGCGGGTTTATCATTATGGAAACTATATCCGGGTTTCCCCCGTTTATCGCCTGCGCCACGCCGAAGGAAACGGCAAAGACGACGAGGCCAACGGCGTCGTCAAGGGCGACGATCGGAAGCAGGAGGTCCGTCACTTCACCCTTGGCCTTATACTGCCTTACCACCATGAGCGTGGCGGCAGGCGCCGTGGCCGAGGCTATAGCGCCGAGCGTTATTGTCACCGGCAGAGGCAGCACTTTTTCGCCCAGGATAAAATGAAGGACTATCAGAACGCCGTCCACCAAGAGCGCCGCGGCGAGGGCCTGAACGATGCCGATTACAACGGCTGTCTTCCCCGTCTGCCTAAGCTGGGCGAGACGGAATTCGTTTCCTATGTCAAAGGCTATAAAGCCGAGCGCCGCGCTCGATATAACGCTCACGCGCCCGAGCTCGTTCTCGGAGCAGAAGCCGAGTCCCGGCACTCCGATGCGCCCCAGCACAAAGGGCCCCACCAGCACTCCGGCTATAAGGAACGCCGTGACGTCCGGGAATTTCAGATGCAGATATTTGAATGCGCGGGTCATCATGAGGCCCGCGAACAGCGCAAAGGCTGCGGCCAACAATACGCGCATGGGACAATGGACCTTTCATTACGCAGTTTTCCCCCGGACGTACTGTTCCGGGGGAAAGCTATTATAGCACTTTGTTTTCGGATTGCAAGCGGGAAAAAGCGTCTTTTCCCGCCCTGCTCCTTCCCCGGTACAAGTTCATTGACAGCGTCATATTTATTTATTATAGTTTATTTAAAGGACCCCGACCCAAGCGGTTATAAGAAGAATCAAAGTTTTGAATACGGGAGGGCTTATATGAACTGGCATGAGTATGTGTCGAAGACCGGCAGGCTGCCGGAATGGCCGTACGAGGTTAACTACGGCAAGGAAAACGTCATTGAGTCAGACGTCCTCGTAGTCGGCGGCGGCGTTGCGGGCTGCCGCGCGGCGATAGAAGCTCGCAAACAGGGAGCGACCGTAGCCGTTATGGACCGCGGCTTTTCAAAGCACAGCGGCAACGGCGGGGCCGGCGTTGACCACTGGCACGGCGCCGTTACGAACCCCTGCTCCAAGGTGACTCCGGAGATGTACTCCGAAGCGGCTATGATATGCTCCGGCGGCTATACCAACGGCTCGGCCCGCTATATCATAGGCAAGGAGGGCTGGGATACCCTTCTGGAGCTTGAAGAATGGGGCATGCAGATCCGCGACCTCGACGATGAATTCAAGGACACCATGTTCCGCGATGAGGAAACGAAGCTCCTTTTCGCATACGACGTTGAAAACAAGCACTGCCTGCGTGTTTACGGCCACAACGTGAAGCCGATAGTAGACGCCGAAATGCGCCGCCTCGGCTGCGACGTTTACGACCGTGTGTGCGTCACCTCGCTTCTCACAGAGGGCGGAAAGCAGGGCGCGCGCGTCATCGGCGCGACCGGCGTCAACGACCGCACGGGCGAATTCTATATCTTCAAGGCGAAGGCCGTAGTCGTTTCCACCGGCATTACCGGCCGCCTCTGGTATTTCGCTCCCGAGCTCATAAACGACGCGACTATGTACAATCTCAACCAGACCGCCGCCGGCCACACCATAGCCTGGAACGCAGGCGCGGAGATGGTAATGATGGAGCAGAATTCCCCCCGTCCTCTCGCAGGCATGGGCTACGCTCCCTACAGCACCGGCAACACGGACAACACCTACCAGGGCGTTCCGGCAGTCGATAACGAGGGCAAGCTTATAAAGTACGAAAATTCGCATGGCGAGCTCATAGACGAGGAGCACGATATCTTCGCCGCGGCTGATCCGGACAAGTTCGTCATCGGCCACGGCATAAACCTCAGCATGGTAAACGGCAAGGAATACTCCGTCACCAACATGGACAGACACATAGGCGAAAAGATACGCAAGGGCGAATACAAGCTCCCGCTTTATAACGACTGGACTCTTCTCCCGCCGAAGCACCGCCGTCTCGTCTTCGGCATGATGCTCTCGCAGGAGGGCAAGTGCCGCGTGCCCATATACTACAACCTCACGAAGTGGGGTTTCGATCCCGACCAGGATATGCTTCAGTACCCGGTAGACACGCCCGAGGGCTATGCCCAGGGCGCGGCGTGGGTATCTTCCAGGTCCCATAATCCCCCGAACTGGGGCGGAATGGGCGTCGGCGGCATTCTCTCCGACTGGCGCCTGCAGGCTACGATCCCCGGCCTTTTTGCCGCCGGCGGAAACACTCTCTTCGGCTCCGGCTGCCACGGCGAAGCGCAGACCACCGGCCGCTACTGCGGCCGCCAGGCCGCGGCGTTCGCCAAGACCCATCCCGCCGTTGAGCCCGACGCTGAGCAGATACGCAAAGAAAAAGAGCGCTGCTACGCGCCCGTCACCCGCGAGCAGCAGGGCGACGTGGGCTGGAAGGAAATGAACTACGCCCTCGCCCGCCTCATGCAGGACTACTGCGGCTTTGAAGTAAAGACCGAAACGACGCTTGAAATGGGCATACGCCGCCTTAACGATCTCAGAGATACCGAGGGCGAGCGCACCTATGCCAGCAATCCGCACGAGCTTGTGCGCCTGCTCGAGGTCTTCAGCCTGATAGACCTCGGAAAGCTCATAATGGAAAGCTGCAGGGCGAGGAAGGCCAGCTCCGATCTCCTCGGCTTCAAGCGGCTGGACTATCCCGAGGTAGACCCACCCGAATGGGACTGCTTCGTATCCATGTGGCAGGAAAACGGCGAAGTATGCTCAAGGAAGGTCTCCAAGCGCTACTATCTGGAGGCCCCCTACGCCGATAATCTCGAAGAGAACTACCGGCGCTACGCCGAGCTTGACAGCAAGGAGGGAAAATGATGGACCGTATCTATTCCATGCCCAGCCAGACCGGCGCATGCCGCGTGCTGAAATTCGACGCTGAAAAATGCGTGGGCTGCAATACCTGCGTGAACACCTGCCCCACGGACGTTATGATCCCCAACCCCGAAGCGGGAAAAGAGCCCATAGTCCTTTACGCCGAGGAATGCTGGTTCTGCGGCTGCTGCGTTGAGGAATGCCCGTTCGACGCGCTCGAGCTCATCACCCCCGCAAAGCAGCGCCTTTCCACCGTATGGAAGCGCAAGGCTACCGGTGAGGAATTCCGCGTCGGCATGAAAAACCCGCCTGCCCCCAACACCACGCCTCCCTCCGGCAGAGCGAAGTAAGCAAAAGGAAGTACTGCGATGAATAGAGTGATCACCGTAAAAGGCGTCGGCAAGGTGCAGATTGCGCCGGACCTCATAGTGACGGAAATGTCCCTTTCGGCCAAGGACAGAGAATACGAGCGCACGATGGAGCTTGCCTCCGAGCAGCTTGAGGACATCCGCGCCGTGCTGAAGCCGCTCGGCTTTGAAGCCGCCGATATAAAGACCGTCTCCTTCAATGTTTCGCAGGAATACGCGAGCGAGCGCGACAAAGACGGCAATTACTTCAACCGCTTCGTCGGCTATATCTGCTCGCACCGGCTCAAGATAGAGTTTGGTCTCGACATGGAGCGCCTGTCGCAGGTGCTTTCCGCCATAGCCGGCTGCCTGGCTTCGCCGGAGTTTTCCATACGCTTCACGGCAAAGGATAAAAGCAGCGTCAGCAATGCGCTTCTGGCCTCCGCCGCGGCAAACGCCGCCGAAAAGGCGCAGGTGCTCGCGTCTGCAGCAGGCGTTTCTCTCGGAGAAATAGTCTCGATAGACTATAACTTCGGAGATCTTCCTCTGTACTCGAGAACGAACTACGAGATCGCCGACCAGTGCCTGCGCAGCGCGCCTAAGATGATGGGCATGGCCGTGGCTCCGGACGATATAGAGGTAAGCGATTCGGTCACCATGACGTGGGAGATCAAAAACAGCTGAAGGCTATACGCACAAAAATAAACGCCGGCGCGGCTTTATTGCCGCGCCGGTGACTTTATCGGCTATCATTTAATTCTTCGGCAAGCATTTTCATGAGTATGACCGCCGCCGTGCCGGTAGCCTCTGTACCCAGACATTGCCTCACTCCCGCGTTTATGAGCACTTTTCCCGAGGCGGGGAACTCCTCGTCAGCATACCAGAAGTTAAAAAGCATCGGATAGCGCGGCATGAATAAGAATTCAAAAGAGAGATCCGCGCGCGCATTTTCGCGCAGCTTTCCGCCTAAATGCACTGAAGCCTCTGTTATCTGCTCCGGGCTGTGACATCCGATCTTTTCGGCTATTATAGCATCTATTTCCCTATCGAAGCTTGTGCCGCGTATGAGCCCCCCTTCCGGCAGCTCTGCCATTGCTATCCACTCTTCGGATGGCTGCGCCCCGTCTGCCGCGCTAAGATACTGCAGTACGGTAAGATGCTGCCACATATTTGTCTTCGCTTTTGCACTGCAGTCTGCGCAGCTTATGGCCATTTCTTTGCCGAAAGATTTGAAGCGCCAGATATTCAATTCTTCGTCATAAGCTATTCCCGCCCTTTCGGCGATACTTCGCGCTTGGCAAGGCTCCAGCTTTTTTCTTGCTGCGGAAAGCAGCTCGTAATACTGCCTGTTTTTGTCTTTTTGCATGGTCTCCGCCCTCCGTTTTATTGCAGCCGGATTATATCATATTGCGTTTCTTTTGCAAAATTCATTTCACAAGCTCTGAAAAGCGGCGGGGAAACCCCGCCGCTTTTTTACGCTGCTGTATTCCGTTCGTTTTCTTTTATCTTTTTCATTATGATGAGTATAAACGTTATCGTAAAGCTCAGAGCCGCTGCCGCCCAGGTTATAGGATATACCGAGGCCAGCGCCCTGATCGTATGAATAGTTTTTGAGAACACCGCCAGAAGCGCTACACGCAGAACGCAGAGATTCGCTATGATTATTATCATGGAGCGTATCGAATAACCCATTCCGCGCACGGCGCCGCCGCTGATTTCGAGTATAGGATAAATCCAGTAAAACGGGAATGAGACAAGCGCTATCTTAAGCGCAACGTCCACAACGCTCTGATCCTTCATAAACCAGGTGAAAACCGTTCTCGGGAAAGCGAGTATTGCGCCCGAAATGCAGCCTACTACGATACAGCCCATAAGCACCGTGAGCGCCGTTCCCCTGCGTATCCTTCTGAAATTCCCCGCTCCGGTATTCTGGCCCGAGAAAGTAGTTGACGCCTGGCCGAAGGCCATTATGGGGAGATAGATAAGGTTTTCCACCTTATAGTAAGAAGCGAAGGCGGCTACCGCGGTTTCGCCGAAATCGTTTATATAATACTGAACCATCACATTTGAAAACGTGATTATTATCGTCTGCACTCCTGTGGGAAGACCTATGCGGAGCACGTCTCCGAGTATCGGCCAGTCCACTCCCAGCTTTTTGAAGGAAAGGCGGAGAGCCTGCTCGGGCGCGGCTGCCTTAATGCCTATGAGAACAGCCGAGAGCGTCTGCGTTATAGTCGTGGCGATAGCTACGCCTGCGACTCCCATCGGTATCCAAACGATGAATACGGCGTCAAGCAGTACGTTCAGCAGGCCGCATATCACCAGCACCATAAACGGAGTTTTCGAGTCTCCGCTGGCTCGCAGCCCTCCGGAAACCATGTTATAGAAAACCACCATCGGTATGCTCAGAAGATAGATGCGGATATAACGCACCGCTTCCAGCATTACCTCCTCCGGCGTACGCAGAAGAGCAAGTATATTAGGCGAAAGGAGCATTCCGAGCGCCATTATCAAAAGGCCGCCCGCTATCCCGAACGTTACCGAGGAATGAAGCGCCTTTTCCCCTCTCGTTATGTCTCTTTTCCCTATTGCCTGCGCCGCTATCACGCTCGTACCTACGGAGATCCCCGAAAAGAGACCTATCGTACAGCTGATAAGCGTTGCGCTCGCCCCCACGGCAGCCGCCGAGGTCTTCGTAAGAAAGTTTCCTACAAACAGAAAATCCACCGTATTGTACAGCTGCTGAAAAATACTGCTTCCTATAAGCGGAAGGATGAATCGTACCAGCGGCCCCAATATGGGGCCGCTGGTCATATCTATGCTTTTCGTTTTTCTCATATTTTCTTCACAAACAGGCAGCGTATAGCATTGAGCACCGCCAGTATCATTACTCCTACGTCTGCAATTATGGCTACCCACATGTTAGCTATGCCGAGAGCTGCAAGCACGAGACATATCAGCTTTACGCCAAGGGCAAAGGCTATATTCTGCTTTACTATGCCTATGCACTTTCTGGATATCCTTATCGCCTTTGCTATCTTAAGCGGGTCGTCGTCCATGAGCACCACGTCGGCGGCTTCAATAGCCGCATCCGAGCCCAATGCGCCCATGGCTATGCCGATATCGGCTCTTGAAAGCACCGGCGCGTCGTTTATGCCGTCGCCCACGAAGGCAAGCCTGCCGTTTCCGGCGCATTCGCCGAGCAGCTCCTCCACGCAGGATACCTTATCCGCCGGCAGAAGCTCCGCGCGGTAATCCGTTAGACCTACGTCCTGAGCGACCCTTTCGGCAACGCTTCTCGCGTCGCCCGTGAGCATTACCGTCTTTGTGACTCCGGCGCGTCTAAGCGCCTGCATGGCCTCTTTGGAGTTTTCCTTCAACTCGTCTGAAATAACTATATGGCCGCAGTACACTCCGTCAAGCGCGACGTGAATAATAGTCCCTGCATGGCTGCATGGCTGGTACTCCGCGCCGACCCTGGCCATCAGCTTCTCATTTCCGACAGCCACATCCTTGCCGTCAACCTTGGCGATAACGCCGTGTCCGCTTATCTCCTGCACTTCGGAAACGCGCGCGGGATCTATATATTTGCCGTGGGCATCCTTCAGGCTGCGGCTTATGGGATGCGAGGAATGGCATTCCGCGAGGGCGGTATATTCAAGCAGCTCCGCATCGTCCAGCGGGCTGTGATGCACAGCCGTTACGGCAAAATTGCCCTTGGTGATCGTACCCGTTTTATCAAATGCCACTGTCTTAACCTGTGAGAGGGTCTCGAGGTAGTTTGAGCCTTTTATCAGAATGCCCTGCTTGCTGGCTCCGCCCAGTCCGGCAAAAAAACTCAGCGGTATGCTGATCACTACTGCGCACGGGCAGCTTATTACGAGGAAGGTGCAGGCCCTCAGAACCCAGTTTATCCAGAGTGCTCCCACGCTCTCATAGCCACTCAAGCCAAGCTTCGTCAGCATTATAAAAAGCGGCGGCAGAACAGCCAGCGCAAGCGCCGCGCAGCATACGATCGGCGTATAGTATTTTGCAAATTTGGAAATGAAGTTTTCGGATTTGCTCTTTCTCGATGCGGCGTTCTCCACAAGATCCAGTATCTTGGACGCCGTGGAATCGTCGAACTCCGTCGTGGTGCGCACCCGCAGCACGCCTGTCATATTGATGCTGCCGCTGAGCACCTCGCTCCCTTCCGATACTTCCCGCGGCTTGCTCTCTCCGGTAAGCGCGCTGGTGTTGAGCGAGGAACTTCCCTCCTCTATCACTCCGTCGAGCGGGATCTTCTCGCCCGGCTTTACAACGATTATGCTCCCGATCTCCACCTCGTCCGGATCGACCTTCTCTATACCGTCTTCCGTTTCGAGGTTTGCGTAGTCAGGGCGTATATCCATCAGCTCTGTGATATTGCGGCGGCTTTTCCCGACGGCGTAGCTCTGGAATAGCTCTCCCACCTGATAAAGCAGCATTACGGCAACGCCCTCGCCGTATTCGCCGAGGACTATGGCTCCTATCGTCGCCACCGCCATGAGGAAGTTTTCGTCGAACACCTGCCTGTTGCAAATGCCCTTGAACGCCTTGCGCAGTATATCGTATCCCACCAGAAGATACGGGATAAGGAACATGATTATCAACGCGATCTTCGGGATCTCAACATGGACTATATCCTCAGAGATCAGGTACAGCGGTATGAAGAACACGGCCGCGATTATTATGCGGAGCAAGAGCTTCTTCTGCTTCTTATTCATAAACGCTTTTATCCTCTCCGGAAAAGCGGCCGCCGCCTGCAGCGGCGGCCGCTTTTGTTCATTTTAAAGGAAAATTTCGCAATCCTCTTCTACTTTTTTGCAGTTGGCGCGCACTTCCTTCATAACGGCGTCTGTGTCTGCCCCGTCTTCGAATTCTACTTTCATTTTCAGTGTCATAAAGCTGACGGTGCAGTCCTTAACGCCTTTGGTCTTCTTCGCGGCGTCTTCCATCTGATTGGCGCAGTTGGCGCAGTCCACTTCGATCTTGTATGATTTTTTCATATTTGCCCTCCACGATTATTTAAAAATCTGTATGCAGTATGGTTCTCTTTAAGGTAGTTAGCTTACACTAACCGTCTGGATTTGTCAAGCTCTGCCGGCCGCCTTTACTCGCCTCTGCGCGCCTGCACGGCTCGGAAGGAGCACGCCTCCGCCAGCGCCACGAGCTCATTAAGATTGGCATTGGGATTATATATTCTGATAACGGCGGAAAGATCGTCGAAATTATAGGCGTTCTTGGCAACACTCGAAGACAGCGCGTATTTCTCTGTGTAATCGTCTCTGTTGTCGGAAACCCAAAAGCCCTGCGTCACCTTTATCGCCTTCCCGTTGTCGCGGAAATCCTCCGCATATCCGGTCACGGCGTTGAGCATAAGCGCAAATGCCGGCCCGCAGACGGAGCTGTACTTGCCTACCACGAACTGCAGCGTGCCGTCTGTGAAAAGCTGCAGATTGCGGGTGTTATAGCTGTCAACGACGCCGAGCGGGGTCTTGCCGATCGTCTGCAGCATGTCTTCGGGCGGCAGCACGGACAGCACCGCGTCATAGCTGCCTGCGGCAAAGGCTTCCTTTGCATCCGCAAGATAGTTTTCAAAAGTGATATATCCCGGGCTTATCGTAACCGTTACTCTTTCGTTCCCGACCGTTATCGGATGATCTGCAGCTGCAAGCTCCGCCCTTGTAATCGGAAAAGCTATACCGTAAGTGTTTGAAAGAGTATCCAGTATGCCAAGCGTTCGCTGATAGTGCATTTCATTTCCGAGCGAAGCTCCCCCGCTGAGAATGAAAAAGCGATTGCCCACCTTTTCTTTTATGAAGAAGCGAGCCATATCGGCCCCCGCCTGGAATTCAAACGGCTGCCCGGGACCGAACATACCGAGGAACCAGGGATTATCCGCAACTGCGTCAAAATCCTCTCCCGAGACTGTGCCGGAGGCAAGAAGATAGTATGCCCGGTTCTTTTCGCACAGGGTGACCTCGGCCTTAAGATCATACGTCAGGAAAGACATAAAGCCCTCAACGCCATCATCGCAGGCTTTTTGGATAAAGTCAAGCTCCTCTTCTTTCGAACTGATGGACTCGGAATACACGAACTTTACCATTTCGAAATTGTTCTCTATGTATCCCTGCAAATACTCCCTGAAGCCGATGACTTCTTCGTCCCCGGTATTGTAGACTATAACGCCTATCTTATGCTCCGGCATGTCTGCCGCGGATCCCTTTTCTTCCGTCGGGACCGCGCAGGAGGCAAGGCTCAGGCAGAGCAGCAGCGCAAGAATGATCACAACTGCTTTTTTCATGCCCTCTCCCCCTTTGCGAACAGATGACAGGCCACCTCGTGCTCCGGAGAAAGAGCTGTCAACCTCGGCTTTTCCTTCCGGCATATCTCCATGCATTTTTCGCAGCGGTCCTGAAACGGGCAGCCTGTAGGTACGTCGAGTGGGCTGGGCGGCTCGCCCTTTATGGGCTCTATTTTTTTTGAGAAGTCCATCTTCGTGTCGAAAACGGCGTCGAGCAGCGCCTTGGAATAAGGATGGCAGCATACCTGCGCCATATTTTCTCCCGGCATGACTTCAACTATATTGCCGAGGTACATTACCGCTATCTGATGCGAGAACGACTGCACAAGGCCCAGATTGTGGCATATGAAGCCTATCGTTATGTCTTTCTCGCGCTGAAGCCGGGTGATAAGCTCTATTACAGACTTCTGCACCGATACGTCGAGCGCGCTGGTGGCCTCGTCCATTACTATTATCTCCGGCTCGAGAGCCAATGCCCGGGCGATCGCCACGCGCTGGCGCTGGCCGCCCGACATGTTATGTGGGAAACGGTCCGCAAAATCTCCGGGAAGCTCTACCATCTCCAGCAGCCTGCGCGCCGTGGCGTCCTTTTCCGAGGGTTTGATGCGGTGATAATTCAGAAGCGGCTCGCAGACTATGTCGCGTATTTTCATCTTGGGATTAAAAGACGTGGACGGATCCTGGAATACCATCTGGATATTCTGCCGGTTCTTGTGCAGCTCTTTTCCCTTCAGCTTTGTGATATCCTTGCCGTGGTAGATTATTTCTCCCTCGCTGGGCTTATCGAGCCACACAAGGAAACGCATGAACGTGCTTTTGCCGCAGCCGGATTCGCCCACCAGCCCCAGCGTTTTACCTTTATAAAACTTCAGATTTATGTCGTTGCAGGCAATGAGCTCTCGGCCGCCTGCCGCCGGGAAACGCCTTGTAACGTGCTTTGCCTCAAGAATGAGTTCCTTTTCGTTAAACATAGCGTCTACCTCCCAGCGACGGAACAGCGTCAAGCAGCATCTTTGTATACGTGTTTTCCGTTTCGTAAAGCATATGGTCGCGGTTGCCCTTGTCCTCTATGCGGCCGTTTTTCATAACCACTATCTTGTCGCCCATGTAGGAAGCAACGCCCAGATCGTGCGTCACGAGGATTATGCTCGTGCCGTACTCGTCGCGCAGCTCCATCATCTGGCGCACTATCTGCGCCTGCGTCGTAACGTCAAGCGCAGAGGTGGGCTCGTCGGCCAAAAGCAGCTTTGGCTGATACGTCATGCCCATGGCTATGCCTACGCGCTGTCTCATGCCGCCCGAAAGCTGGAAAGGATATGAACGCATTATGCGGTCTCCGTCAGGCAGGCGCATACGCTCCAGCATTTCCGCGCCTTTTTCCCATGCTTCCTTTTTGGAAAGCTGCTCGTGTGTCCGAATGTACTCCACGAAGCTCTTGCCTATCGTGCGCGTCTGATTCATCATGGCGCCGCTGTCCTGGAATATCATGGATATATCATGTCCCCGCAGCTGCCGCCATTCTTTTTTGCTGTTTTTAAGAAGGCTCCTGCCTTCGAATACTATATCGCCGGCCGTTACTTTTCCGCCTCCGGCCAGCAGACCAAGCACAGCGCGGATGACTGTGGTCTTTCCGCTGCCGCTTTCACCGACTATTGAACAGATCTCCGCCTGTCCAAGCGTTAAAGAGCAGTCTTTTACCGTAACGTTGTTTCCATAGGAGATATCGACGTTTTTTATTTCAAGCATTGCCATAACGCCTTACCTCCCCTCGTTGCTGCGCGGATCAAGGATATCGCGCAAGCCGTCTCCAAGCATATTGAAAACTACGACGGTAATGAATATCGCGAGGCCGGGATATATCATCATCCAGGGCGCAGACTGCATGAAATTGCGGCCCTCGTTGAGCATGGATCCCCATTCCGGCGTAGGCGCCTGGGCGCCGAAGCCCAGGAAGGAAAGCGCCGCCAGTTCCATCATCATGCCGCCGATATCCGTTGCGGCAGTAATGACCAGCGTAGTCACGGTATTGGGCAGCATGTATTTCCAGAGCATGTACGGCGTTCTGGAGCCTGTGACCTTCGCCGCAGCGACAAAGTCAGTATGCCGTATCTTCATTACGAGAGAGCGGGCCAGACGCGCGTACTTCGGCCAGCTTACTATGGCCACTGCAATTATTGCGTTGCGCATGCTTGCGCCCAGGATGCCTGCCACAGCAATCGCCAGCACAAGTCCCGGGAAAGCCATCATCATATCCGCAATACGCATTATGACTGCATCTATCCAGCCTCCGAAATAGCCGGCCAGGATCCCCAAAAAGGTGCCCAATACGAAAATCACAGCCACAAGTATAAAGGTAGAGGAAAGCGACGCACGCGCACCGTATATGACACGGGCAAAAATATCACGGCCCATTTTATCCGTACCGAAGGGATGCGCGGAGCTTGGCGGAGTAATGGTTTCAGCCATGTTGCCCTTTGTCGGGTTCACTCCGCCGGTAAGCAGAGGTGCCAAAACTGCGGCCAGTATTATCAGCACGGCGAGCACGGCAAATATTACGAAAGCGGGATACTTCCTGAAGAAGCTTTTCTTTTTTTCCTTTTTCATGCTTCACCGCCTTAATCTCATGCGCGGATCGACATAGTTGTATGAAATATCCACCAACAGGTTGATCAGCATGTAAATTACAGCGACCCACAGCACATAGCCCTGGATCAGATAATAGTCGTACGACGTAATGGCCGAGACGGCGAGATTGCCAAGACCGGGATATGAGAATATGACCTCTACCACGCTCGTGCCGCCCAGCAGAGAGCCTATCGAGAGGCCCAGCATTGTTATAAGCGGCAGCAGAGAATTGGGGAATACGTTTCTCCAGAGTATCTTTCTTTCGGCAACGCCTCTTGCACGGGCTCCGGCCACATAATCCGAATGCAGCTCCTCAAGCACGGCGGTTCGCACCTGGCGGGTATATTTTGCCGACATGGCTATCGCCAGAGTCACTGCAGGAAGAATGAGATCCTTCAGGGAGCCCCCGGATGATACCACGGGAAACAGCTTCATCCGCACGCAGAAAAACAGTATGAGCAGAAGACCTACCCAAAAGTTCGGTACGGAAACTCCGAAAAACGTCACCGCCCTTACCGCGTAGTCTATAGGCTTATCCTGATATACTGCAGAAAGCACTCCGAGCGGAACTGAGATGATTATCATTATTATCATGCTCGCCAATGCAAGCTTCAGCGTAGGCCAAAGCCGGGCCAACAGGAGATCCACAACCGGCTTTTTAAGCGCAAATGACGTGCCGAAATCGCCATGCAGACACTTGCCGAGCCAGCGGAAATACTGCGTCAAAAACGGATCGTTCAAGCCCATTTCCTCCCGCGTTACCGCTATCTCCGCCTCATCCGGCATAACTCCCTGAGCAAGGTACATGTTCCTTACCGGGTCGCCGGGCGACAGATATGTAAGTAAAAACGTCAGAATGCTTATGCCTATAAGCACTATCAGCATCTGCAGCAATCTGAGGCCTATTTGCTTTGCACTCAAAACTGTTTCTCCCCTCTCACAGAAAATAGAACTTTTGCGGAAAGGGCGCTGCGCCCTTTCCGCAAAGATCGCTTCAGCTTTTTACCGTGCTCAGGCAGCGGGGACTATCTCCGTGGTGATCCAGTAATAGTCGGCAGTGTGGATATGAGCATAGCCTACGTTCTTGGAATACGCCATGGAGCTGTTGTAATAGCCGTCTACCAAAACGGCGGCGTCGTCTATAAGTATCTGCTGGAGCCTTTCTACTATCTCGGTGCGGCGCGCGGTATCTGAGGACGCAAGATATTCCTCAAAGAGCTTGTCATATTCGTCGTTCTGATAGCCGCAGAAGTTGGATTCGCTCGGGCCGTACCAGTTATACAGATACTCGGTGGGGTCGCCGGTGCCGACGGTCGTCCAGTTGTTGTTGTCGAGATCATAGTTGAAGGAGATGAGATCGTTCCAGCAGTCGTCGGAGCTGCCGTACTGACTCTTCACGCCGATCCCAAGCTCGGTAAGATAAAGAGTATGAGCGTCGGAGAAATCGTTGAGCAGGCGGTTTTCATAGGAAGAATAACGCAGATAGATATCTTCGCCGTTGAGTTCACGGATCCCGTTGTTGTTGGTATCCTTTATTCCGGCGTCGTCAAGCAGCTTCTTGGCGGCGTCGATGTCATACTCGTACGGATTGTTCAGGTTGTCATAACCGTATGCAAGCGTGCTGGGCAGTACGGAGAAGCCGGGGGTATAGAGACCGCCTATGGTATTGGAGGCGCAGATGGTCTTGTAGTCGATACCCATCAGTATAGCCTTGCGCAGGGTCTCGTTTCCGAGAACGCCCTTGAAGTTCATCCAGCTGAAGCCGCAGCGCACGCCGGAGGCGATGTCTACTGTGTAGTTTGCGTCGTCCTGAAGCTTCTTGAGATCGGCTACGTTGGTTATGTTCTCAACGAGATCCACCTGGCCGGCCTGGAGCGCGCTGGCCTTGGCGGAAGCGTCGCCCATAAAGGTTATGATCACCTTGTCATAGGGAACTGTCTCGCGATAGTAGGGATTTTTTACCATTTCATAGCCTACAAGGTCAGTATGGGTGCTTACCATATAAGGGCCTGTACCTACAACGCCAGCGTCAAAGTCAGACGTTCCCGCCACATCTATTATCTCCATTACGGGGTATGCCAGGTTGCCGGGGAGGTTTATATCCGCTGCGGGCAGCACTATGGTTATCGTGTTTGCAGCATCGTCAGCGGTAATCGTGGCGTCATAGCTCAGATATTTGCCGGGCTTAGAGGAACCGTTCGGGCCCTCGTCTCTGACCCAGTCAAGAGATTCCTTGACCTTTGTTGCAGTCATTTCCGTGCCGTTGGAGAACATTATTCCGTCGCGCAGCTTAATGACCCAGGTAATGAGGTCGTCGGTGGTGTAGCTCTCGGCCAGCCAGGGCTGGATGTTCATGCTGTCGTCGAATTTAAAGAGAGCTTCACCTACGCCGAAACGCATGCAGTTCCAGGCGCAATTGATCTGCGAGGCGGGGTTAATCAGGCCGTCGGAATACATCTGGCAGCCGAAGGTAAGTACTTTTTCACCGGATTTGCCGGTACCGGAGGTCGCAGAGGTTCCGGCGCTTCCGGAGCCTCCCGTCTTGCCGGTTTCGTTCTTCGCGCCGCAGGCGGCCAGAGCGGCCAACATCAGCACTGCGAGGACCAGCGCAACGATCTTCTGGGTTCTCTTTTTCATTGGTGTGTTTCTTCCTTTCTTTTGTCTTTCTTTTTTAAAAAATAAATAAAAATGCTGTCTCCCTACGGAAGACAGCATTTAAGCACAAGCCGAACGGCACACGTATAGTACGAGTGCCTGCTCCCTCTATGCATTATCACCGCCATCCATCGTAGCTCAGATGATAATGAACACGGGAGCAGGTCTCCTGACTTGTGAGTATCCATTTCCGCCGCCTTCCCGGTTTCCCAGTGGCATAATGGAGGAAATGACTCACTTACAGTTGCGGGACAGTACAGGACTTTCACCTGTTTCCCTTTTCAGGCGGCCCCTTTGCGGGCCGCGCACTCCCTGTCATTTTTCGACAATATTCGCTAGTAAAATTGCAAAAGGATTATAGCAAAGATGTCTGCTGGTGTCAACACCATTATCTGTAAATTGCAGGTTGTTTAATACCGCTGACAGCCAGATCTTCGGTCAACGCTCTTCCTTCACAGACCCTGTGTTTCGTTTTGCCCCGCTTTCTTTCTTCTCAGAATCAATATAATAACCAGGGTCAGCACAACTACCGCGGCCACTATTACTATTATCAGCGTGAGATTCCCGTTTTTGGGCTCCGGTATTTCTTCGGCCGCGGGTATCAGAACGTCAGGCTCGGAAACGCGCGTTTCAAAGTCCAGGTTTTCGTTTTCCGGCTCTGAAATGCAGAGCCACACATTCCTTATTCCGCGCCAGTAGCCGATATTGGCCCACTCGCGTCCTTCCTCGTCTGTCCAAACGGTCGAAAGGTTCAGCTCTTCTATCCCGCTTATATCGCTCGTCGGAATGCTCGCACTGACCACTCCGGAGCCCGGGTACGACCAGAGGACAAGGTTTTTGTATTCGCTTATATCGAGCTCTATCTCTTTGCTGACGTACTCCGAAGAATGCTCCTCGTCAAAGGCTATGGCGTCGTACACAAGCGAGAGCTCGCTCATGTCTATCCAGCCGGTCTCGGCGCTTTTGTCGTACCTGAAATCCGGCACTGCCTCACCGCTCTCATCGAAAATATACTGCGCCACGCCGTAGACCGTGCCTTTATATTTGTACGACTGAGAGATATAAACCTTCGTTCCGTTTTTGAAGCTGTCTATCACCTTGCCCGACTCCGGGTCGCGGTAGACGTTTACATAGCCGAGTCCGCCGTTGCAGATGAAGTTCCTGTATACATACTCGCAGTCTCTGTAATGCTTGGAATAGAAATCATCGGACGGCTCCCAGAGAACGTCCGCCAGCGCAGCTGTCATCAGGCACGGCGCGAAAAGTGCCAGCGCCAGCAGCAGGCAAAGCATTTTCTTCGTTCTTTTCATGATATCTCCCTGTCCTTTCATCTAAGCAGATTTATTGCAAGCCCTGTTCCGAACGAAAGCGCGTTCGCGCAAAGCGAGAAGAGAAACGGCTTTTTGTAACCTCTTCCGCAGTATCTGTAAAGCAGCCATTCCGCGATCACCGCGCCCGCCTCGCAGGCGGCCGTAATGAGCGTTCCCGGAAACAGCAGATGCAGGAGCACCGCCGCGGGATTCGTTACCACGTTCACCAGCGCGCAAAGCAGCAGGTCGTACCCGCGTTTTTTCATGACGGCGGCAAACGCGGTCTCTACAGCCAGCGTCAAGGCCAGCGATATTACAAGCGCCTCAACCATTTTTCTTTATCAGAACCGGCAGAAGCAGCGCCAGCGATAAAAGTGCGCCGCCTGCGTATACCGGGCTGCCGCCGAAGCCGGTATGCCCCAAAAGCGCCGGAACGAAGCCCAGAAACAGCGCGAAGGTCAGCAGCCCGAAGGAAAAGCCCTTCGCCCCGGGCATGCGTCTTGCCAGCGCGCCGAGCGTGACCGGCATCGTCATATTGAAAAGCAGCACCGCCAGCACTCCGAGCAGCGGTATATGCGAAAACATGAATAGCGCGGTGCACAGCAGCAGCGAAACTGCGGAGGACCTCGCCGCGCCGAAGCGGTCCGCCAGAAAGCCGCCGAAGGTCTTTCCGAGCACCACACCGCATACGAGCAAAACGGCCCATACTCCGCTCTTCCACGGGAATGAAAACAGCATGCCCATATACGATCTGAGGCACACCACCAGAAACAGGCACAGCGCCGCAGGTACCGCCCCGCCCGCGCCGGCGAGCGAAAACCCGGCGTTTCCCGAGCGCGTCCCGCGCAGAGCTATTATGCATATCGCGGCCGCCACGAGAACTGCAGCCGGCAGATAAACCGGCAGCGCGCCGCCGCTTTTGCCGAGCAGCGTGCCGAAGAATATGCCGAAGGCGCCCGGAGATACGTAAACGCCCAGCAGCCCGTCTCCCCGGCCGAGATTCATAACGTCTATCCCGCCGCCCACGTGGAAAAGCGCGTTTCCTATGCCGGCGACGACGGCTATAACCACAGCCGACGGCGCCATATACGCCGCGGCGACGAGAACGCAGCCAACGGCGGCGAATACTGAGTTGCGGTTCGCCCTGTCCGCAAGCAGGCCTATCGGCATTTGCATGGCGAAGGCAAAGGAGTTATAAAGCAAAAATATCTCGGGATACAGAACTACGTTCGCCGAGAAAACGCGGAAGGCGCAGGCGAAATCCACGAGGAAATGACAAACGGAATAGAGCGATACCGTTTTTATCCTGTTCAACCGCGCCGCCTCCTTTTTTAAAGCTGCTTTTCTGTATTGTAAGACTCCCGCCGCCCGCATTTTGTTCCCGCCGGATCGGCGTCAGCCTGCGTATCAAGTATATTTAAACTCTCTCTCCCGGTCAAGCAAGGGATAATTATTATTTGAAAAAACAGGCCGAAGTGCTATAATGCTTTCAGCGATATCCAAACATAAGAAAGGAAACCGGACATGAAAAACAAAATCTTTTCCCGTGTCTGCTGTCTTGCTCTCGTCATCATAATGGCGCTTGCCTTCTGCGCGCCCGCTTTCGCCGCAAAGGACAGCATGTCGAATTTCTCCCGCGTGAAGACCTATTCGGGCCAGTATTCTGACGAATCTACCTTCGGATGGGCCTACGGCGCAATAAAGACCTGCTACGAGACCTCTCTCATGCAGGGCTCGGACGGCGCCTTCAAGCCGACCGACAATCTCACCGTCGCCCAGGCTCTCGTAATGGCCTGCCGCGTGCACCAGATATACCACACCGGCTCGAATACCCTTACCAACGGCACCCCGTGGTACCAGACCTACGTTGACTACGCCATCGACAACGGCATAATCAAGGACGGCGATTTCTCCAACTATAACGCAAATATAACCCGCGCCGACATGGCCTATATATTCTCCCGTGCTCTCCCCACCAAGGAATACGGTATGATAAACAATATAGGCGAAATACCCGACCTTAAAGACGCTCCCGCGCGCGACCAGGATCCCATCGAGCTGCTTTATTTCTCCGGCATCCTCACCGGCAGCGATGTATACGGCACTTTCAATCCCACCAAAAACATTACCCGCGCCGAGGCCGCGGCCATCATCTCCAGAGTTGCTATCCCGTCCGAGCGCAAAAACATAACTCTCCTTTATAAGGTCCAGGACGGCATCGTGACCTTCGGCATCCCGCAGACCGGTTTCCTCACCAATAATCCCTCCAACGGAGAAAACGTATACCAGGCCTCCGGTTCTGCAATAGCTTCATACGTACATATAGAGAAAAACTCCTCCATAGCAAACCTTGACTTAACGCAGCAGATAACGGCGAGCAAAGAAAAAGAGATTTATGAGGCGGGAGGCTTTTACGACGTTTCCGTAACGAAAACTTCCTTCGGCAGCATAAATGCTTACTGCTTAAACTACAAAGGTAATTACAGCGGCAATGTAATTGAAAGCTTTTGCTATATGTTCTGCGGTCCGGAAGGCATGTACAGTGTCAATGTTTCCTGGGGCGCGGACGCTGACAGATCTGAAGTGCAGACCATTATTAATAACGTCCTTGTAAACGGCGTTGCCGCCTCCCCTGCGTATACCCTGTAAAAACTTAACCGAAGTAAATAAAACCCCTCCGGCCTGCCGGCCGGAGGGGTTTTTTCTATTTTTCGAGCAGTTTTCCGATTATCCAGAGCTGCAGTCTGTCCGGCAGGGCGTTCAAAAGAAGCAGCAGCGGGTTGCGGTTTATTTTGTATACGAGCTTTGGTCTTTTCGTCTTCAGCGCGTACAGCGCCTTTTTCGCAAGCTTTTCCGGCATTATGTTCCGCGCCTCCACGCGCTGTACTATCCGCTTGAAGCGCCCCGCGTTTACGGGGTAAAGCTTTGTTTCCGCGCAGAATCTTTCCATGCACTCCACCGAGCGCGGCAGCATATCCGTCTTCACCGCTCCGGGGCGTATGACTATCACCTTGCGCCCCAACAGCTGCAGCTCCATGCGCAGCGAGTACGCGTATTTTTCTACGGCAGCCTTCGTTATTCCGTAAATCCCCGTAAACGGCAGCGGGTCGAGCGGCGCGAGCTCGCTTGAGACTATAACTATCCTGCCCTTCTCGTTCAGCAGCGGCAGAAAAGCCTTATTCACTCTGTACATCCCGAAAAGGTTTACATTGAAGGCCTTTACGAGCTCCTCCTCGCCTATCTCCACGAGCGAATCGAGCTCGTAGATCCCCGCCATGTGTATTATTCCGTCAAGCCTGCCCGCCTCGGAGCTCACCTGCGAGAATGCCGCCTCGAGCGAAGCGGCGTCTGTAATATCCGCCTGCAGGCAGTGCCAGCGCGTCGGGTGTCCCGGCAGGGCCTTATCCAGCCCCCAGACCTCATCTCCTGCCTGCGTCAGCGCGAGGCAGAGCGCGCTGCCCATACCGCCGTTTGCGCCGGTAACAAGATAACGAGCCATCTCTCTCCCGCCTTATCAGATATACTTGTCCTGCCGGCTCATCCTTATTACCAGCGAATAGGACAGCGCGAACAGCGCCGCGATGAATATAACAAAGTACCAGCCGCTCACGTTCGAGCTGGCAATATAGTCGTAAGCGCCGTGCAGCAGCACAGGTATCAATACTGCCAGCCCTCTGTACGCCCTCGCGGTATCCGCCTCGCCGCGGTTCGCGTATTTCCGCGCAAGTCCGTAAAACACTCCCATGAACACTCCGAAGCAGGCGTGCCCCGGTATTGCCGTAAGCGCGCGGACTATGGCCGTAGAAAAACCGTAATGCACAACGTAGCTTATATTTTCCCACAGGGCAAAGCCCAGGGAAATGAATACCGCGTATACCACGCCGTCATACTGGCAGTCAAACTCCGGGGAGTTCCAGGTGTAGCGCCTGAGCATGAAGTACTTCGCGCCCTCCTCCGAGCAGGCCACCACCACGAAGTAAAGAAGTATATCGTGCGCGCCGCTCCCTCTGGCCACTATCCCCAGCAGCATGCTCAGCGCCCTTTCGGCAACTATCGCTATCAGAGCCGAGAGCACGCCGCCTATAACGAGCTTTCGCAGCATGGCCGGGCTCTCCTTCTCCAATCTGTCCGAGCGGTAGACCTTCACCATAAGGAACGCAGCCGGTATAATCGCCGCGGCCACAAGGATGAAGTTATATGTGTAAAACGTAGGCAAAAGGAAATAAAACATGCTTCCGCCCCTTTCTCTTTTTTGCTCGCGGCTTGCTTCGGTCCCGCTTTTTTGATTTTACCCTCTGCCGCCGCAACATGCAAGAAAAAGCTGCAAGATGGCGGAGGGATTCGCCCGCCTGCAAGCCTCTTTTCCTCTCAGTTCCGTCAAACGCTTCTGCGTAGTTTCTGAGAAGATACCCGTCTCGATAGCCTTGCCACGGTTATCGAGCACCTTTTGTATGTCTTCCAAGCACGTGCGCGAGGCAGATATCAACAAGCTGGCGAAGCGTTTTATTAGGCACTATGCCCCAACGCTTGACGAAGCCTACATAGCCGGGTACCTGCAGGCGCTCGGTAACTACATCTTCAACGATGGAGATGCGAAGAACGAGCCTGCATATTTCCCTCCACTATGCGCGAAACTATGCATGGTGATGAAAATGAACCGACTGCAATTTGAAAAATCTCCCTACCTGCTCCAGCACGCGGGGAACCCTGTCCATTGGCGTCCCTGGGGCTCGGAGGCCTTTGCGATCGCTGAGACGGAGGACAAGCCGGTGTTCCTCAGCATCGGTTATTCCACCTGCCATTGGTGCCACGTAATGGCACATGACTCTTTTGAAGACGCGCAGGTGGCCGCCGAGCTGAATCGCGACTTTATTCCCGTAAAGGTAGACCGGGAGGAGCGCCCCGATGTGGATGCGGTATATATGGAGGCCTGCCTCGCCATGAACGGATCCGGCGGCTGGCCCCTGACCGTGCTCCTGGCGCCGGACCAGCGGCCCTTTTGGGCGGGGACCTATCTTCCTAAGGGGCAGCTTTTGGCCCTGCTGAACCGGGCAGCAGCGCTTTGGCAAAATGATCGGGAAAGCCTGCTGGCCGTCGGGGAGAAGCTGACTGAGATGCTGCGTCGATCATCGGACTGCGCAGGGCAGGAGCCGACACGCGCACTGGTAGAGGCAGGCTTCGCAGCATTTTCCCGTAGTTTTGACAGAGAATGGGGCGGCTTCGGCAGAGCGCCAAAGTTTCCTTCGGGTCACAATCTGCTGTTTCTGCTGCGCTACGCCGAGGCAACGGGAGCAGAATCCGCTCGACAGATGGCGGAGCGGACGCTGGAGGCGATGTACCGCGGCGGCATTTTCGATCATATCGGCGGGGGCTTTTGCCGCTATGCCACTGATCGCCGCTGGCTGGTGCCTCATTTTGAAAAGATGCTTTATGACAACGCACTGCTGGCGCTCAGCCTTACCGAAGCCTGGCGCGCCGTGGGCAGTGATTGGATGCGCCGCGCCGCAATGGAGACGCTGGACTATGTTCTGCGGGAGCTGAGGGACCCCCCAGGGGGCTTTTACTGCGGGCAAGATGCGGACAGCGACGGCGTGGAGGGGAAATACTATGTTTTCACGCCGGAAGAACTGCGCACTCTGTTTGGCGATGACGCTTCGGCCTTCTGCACCCGCTTCGGCATCACAGCGCAGGGCAATTTCCACGGCAAAAGCATCCCGAACCTCATCGATGCGCCCGCCTGGGCGGAAACCTCCGAAAAGTTCGAAGCAATGCGGCGCAAGGCTGCCGTCTACCGCCGGGAACGAACAGCCCTCCGCCGGGACGACAAAGTGCTCACTGCGTGGAACAGCCTGATGATTGCTGCCCTGGCCCGCGCAGGGCTGGCGTTTGGTGAGACACGCTATACAAGTGCCTCAACCTCAGCCGCGGCCTTTCTCCGGGAAAAGCTCTCCGACAGGCGCGGCCGGCTTCTCGCGCGCTGGTGCGACGGCGAAGCAGCTCATCCGGGCAAGCTGGACGACTACGCCTTCTTTGCCTGGGGACTGCTGGAGCTCTATAGCACGACGATGGAGCTGTCCTTCCTGGAGGACGCCTGCCGCGTCTGCAAACAGCTTTTGGAGCAATTCTTTGACGCCGAACACGGCGGCTGTTTTCCGTATGCAGCCGACGGTGAGCAGCTCATTACCCGCAAGAAGGATGCCTACGACGGCGCGATGCCATCCGGCAACGCTGTGGCAGCGCTGGTGCTCTCCCGGCTCTGGCGGCTTACCGGAGAGGAGCGCTGGCGTGAAGCCGCGGCGCTGCAGGTCCGTTGGCTGACCGGGCAGACGCAAGAACAGCCGCAAGGCCACGGTCTTGCGCTGTACTGCTTCGTCGAAGCCCTATGGTCGCCGGGAGAACTGGTCTGCGCCTCCCGCGAGATACCCGCGGAGCTTCTCCCCTGGCTGCGGGAGAAAGCGCCGAGCGGAATGGCGGTGCTTGTCAAGACAGAGAAAACCGCCGAACGCCTTGCAAAAATTGCGCCGTTTACCGCGGCGTACCTTATCCCGGAGACGGGAGTGCGATATTATCTCTGCAAAAACGGGACCTGCCGTCAGCCCCTGGACTCCCTGACGGATTTGGAATAGGGCAAAGGAATCACCGCGGCGTCGGACGGCATCGACGCCGCGGTGATTTATTGCCCAATCGCATACAATAACAGTTGGTACAAGCTGTCACACAAGCCAAGAAACACTTCATTTAGTGATGCCGGATAGATAGCCGAAAGAATCCGCCCGGGCAATCTTCTTGCGAGCCATGACCTTTACTACGATGAAAAAGACACGGCGGAAACCTCCGCCGTGCCATTGATCTGAAGTATTCCCATTGCTGCATCCATTACATTTTCCGTTAGCATATCGCAGAGGCAGCGAATCTATAGCGCGACAGAAAACAACTGTTCAAATGATGATGGGATTATGCTTGAGTTTTGCCCTTCGCTTTGCCGCCCTGCAACCGTTTTTGTCGGTTGCAGGACGGCAAAAAATACAATGGCCATTGACAAACAGCCACCTTTAGCTATAATAGTTAGCTGTAGGCAACTAATATATCTGCCTGTATTTCCGGAAGTATATATTGATAAAGTCGCGTTTTTTGAGTTTATAGTTAGCTATAGTTAATCAGAATAGAATCGTGCTGAGGAGGTCTCACATGGCGATTGTTCAATTTGAAAATGTATCAAAAATCTACACCAGCGGCGACCACGAACTCCGCGCGCTCGACGGTGTGAGCTTCACGCTGGACGAGGGAAAATTTATCGTCATTCTCGGCCCGTCCGGCGCAGGCAAAAGCACGCTTTTAAACCTGCTCGGAGGCCTTGACATCCCAAACGAGGGCCGGATCACGGTGTCCGGTGTGGATATTTCAAAGCTCACAGACAATGAGCTTGCCGATTACCGCGCCTCCACAGTCGGCTTCGTGTTCCAGTTCTACAACCTAATCCCGACGCTTACGGTCTATGAAAATATCAAACTGGTTTCGGAGATCTCTGCGCACGCGCTGGACGCGAAGGAGATGATCGGTAAGGTAGGGCTTCTCGATCATCTTAACAACTTTCCGTCGGAGCTGTCTGGCGGCGAACAGCAACGTATTTCGATTGCAAGAGCGCTTTGCAAAAATCCGAAGATTTTGCTTTGTGACGAACCTACCGGCGCGCTGGATTCCGAGACCGGCGTCATGGTGCTGAAGCTGCTGCTGGAAATGGCGAAAACTTACGGAAAAACCATTGTGATTGTTACACACAATCAGAATATCGCGAAAATGGCGGATCAAGTAATCCGCGTCAAGAACGGGAAGATCCGCTCCATCGAAGATCAGGATAATCCGCTTTCCGCTGACGAGGTGGAGTGGTGATGCTGTTTCGAAAGCTGCTTCGCACCGCATGGAACTATAAAGCGCAGTTCCTTTCAATGATCATTATGATGACGCTGGGAATCGGTATTTTCCTCGGCTTTAATATGGAATGGAAAACCATTGAATATGATACGTCCCGTTTCTTCAACGACACGCGCTATGCCGATTACCGGCTTTACTCCGAAACCGGCTTCACCGGAGAAGAGCTTGTCAAGATCTCCTCCATAGACGGCGTGGACGCGGCGACAAGGTATCTGTCAGTCAATCTGGAGCTGAAGGGCGACAGCAAAAAGGCGCTTGCACTCGATGTTTCCGAGAACTTCACCGTCTCGACCTTTACACTAATGCGCGGACAGGAGTACGATGAAAACGGCGACGGCATCTGGCTTTCCGACAAATTTGCCGAACTGAACGGCATTGCCCTCGGAGATACCCTCACGCTGGAGTTTCAGGGCACGGAGATTGAGGGCAAGGTCGTGGGGCTGATCAAGGCGGGTGAGCACATGATCTGCCTCGCCGACAGCAATCAGGTCATGCCGGATTATCATACCTTTGGCTATGCTTATATATCCCCGGCAAAGCTGAACGCCGTGCTGAAAGAAAAAGCGATCGGTACTGTCGCGGAGGAGCTGCTTAACGCCGGTCTGACGGAGGAGGAGGCGAAAGCGCAGGCAGACGAAGTCCTCACCGATGAAATGCTCGAACAGGCATATGACAGGGTGTTTTCGCAAATCAATCTGCGCTCCGGGATGGAGAAAGGGGCGCTGGAGGACGCCGTAAAGGAGGCCCTCGGGAGAACGCTGATGGTCGTATCCAAGCACGACCACGTGGTGTACAAGGAGGCGATGGGTGAGGCTACCGAGGGAAAAGCGATGGGTTCCATTCTGCCGGTTCTTTTTCTTGCCATTGCGATCCTAACGATGGTGACAACGATGCACCGCATCGCCACAAAGGAAAAGACGCAGATCGGTGTATTGAAAGCGCTTGGCTTCAAAAACCGGACGATCCTGCTGCATTACTCCTCCTACGGCCTGACCATCGGGCTTGTCGGTTCGGGGCTCGGCGCCGTGCTCGGGAGGATTGTCTGTAAGCTGGTCATGAGCGAAAACGGAATGATGGGCACCTATTTCGACATGCCCGACTGGACGGCTGCTACGCCGCTGTTCTGCTACCCGGTGATTGCCGGAACCATTCTCGCACTGGCGCTGATCAGTTTTCTGTCTGTTCGCGCACAGCTCAGGGGCACGGCGGCGGACGCTCTTCGCCCCTATATGCCGAAGAAAATGAAAAAGTCTATTCTTGAAGCTCTTTCCTTCTTCGGAAAAATGAATTTTGCAACAAAATGGAATCTCCGTGATCTGATGCGCCATAAGAGCCGCTTTGCCATGACTCTCGTCGGTATCATCGGATGTATGATCCTGCTGGTCGGCGGACTCGGCATGCGGGACACAATGGCGGGGTTTCTTGACCTGCTGGACAACGGCATTTCCAACTACGCGACAAAGGCAAATCTGGTGGAAGGCACGGATTATGAGAAAGCGAAGCAGTTGATCACCGACCTTGATGGAGACTGGGAGAGCTATTTGGGGATCAGCATCGACGGATATACTGCGACGCTGGATGTTGTCGATAACGGCAAAGGCCGGTTCAGCGTGATCGATGAAAACAACCGGCCGATTACGCTCCGGGACGACGGCGCCTATCTCTGCCTGCGGCTTGCAGACAGGGCGAAAATCGGGGAGGAAATCGAATTTTCACCTTACGGAAGCGATGATACATACCATGTAAAGGTGGTCGGCTACAACCGCTCCATTATGACCGAAAGCGTCACCATAACCGGCAGGCTCGCTGATGCGCTTGGGCTCCAATACGGCATTTCCGCCGTTTATACGGAAAAGGACTCCAGTGAGATCCCCTCGTCCGAGCTGATTTCCGGCAAGCAGGATAAGCAGCAGCTGATGGACAGTTTCAGCAGCTTTGTTTCGATCATGGATGGGATGGTATTCATTCTTGTGATCGCGGCCGTGATTCTCGGCATCGTGGTACTCTACAATCTCGGGATTATGAGCTATGTTGAGCGCTCGAGGGAGCTCGCTACCCTTAGGGTCCTGGGCTTTAGAAGCAGGAAAATAGGATGGCTCCTCATTTCACAGAATATCTGGCTGACAGTGATCGGCGTGATCCTCGGACTCCCGGCCGGACTCGGAACGCTGCGGTGGATGCTCTCCGCGCTTGCATCCGAATACGAGCTGAAGCTGATGGCAGGGCCATTGACATATTCTGTTTCGACTTTGCTCACCTTTGGCGTTTCGCTGCTCGTCGGATGGATGGTTGCCCGGAAAAACAGGAAAATCGACATGGTGGAAGCACTGAAGAATGCGGAATGAGACAAAATATGCGCAAAGAAACCGGGTCGAAGACACACATTTTTGCAGCCGCTTCAGTCCTTTGTGCATGGGCGGACTTGAGAGAATGCCAAAGACTTGTTTAAGTCCAGATGCCTGCCGATGCACATAAGGTGCTGCCGATAGGCTTTTATCGTCTTTTCATTTACTCCTTCTGCTGCTTTCGCTCAAACGAATCCGGGGAATCCATCATTCGGAGCAGGCGAATTCTCCGCCGTTGAAATTCTCTGTTTTTCCCATAATTTCAGGCAGCCTGCCTTTCAGTGTTTTCGTTATTCACGCAGGGTGTCTTTCGCGTTCAATTCCCGCGCCGTACGCTGGTAAACAAAAAAGCGACATGTCGAAACATGTCGTTTTTTGTTGGTGGAGACGGAGGGATTCGCCCTCCTGCGGGCGGGCCGGGTCGCGGCTCTGGCGTGCCACCGGCACGCCATTCACTCCCGCTCCCCTTCGAATCCCTTTTTCATTCAAAACCAAAAGCAAGGCCCCGTCCGCTGGACGGGGCCTTGCTTTTGGTGGAGCACAGTTTTTCAAATCCGAACCAAACGCAGCCTCGATGTCCTTTAAAGTCAGCGTTTCCGTTCCGTCTCTGTAATTGTAGGTGAACACCAACCTGTCATCATAAACATAGATCGAATTGAGGAAGGTGTCTATGATTTCTTTCCGATAGTCGGTGTCGTCGATATTTCCATACTTGTACTTGCTGATCCATTGTACGATCTCTTCTTTCGTATATTTAGGCCGCTCCATCCTCGCCTGCAGGATGGAGCATTTCAGCTCCTCCCGCTGAGTTTCCAGCTGCTCCAGCCGCTCCTTCGTGGAGGAAGTGAGGATACCCGCCTGGATCGCGTTCAGCAGATTGGTGATTCCCTTTTCGCACTCCTGAAGCTGACGCTCCAGCGCGGGGGTCATAGTGTCCTCTTCCTCCTGCATCACCAGGATAGCGTCGGCGATACGGTCTATATTGGCATCGGTCAGAACCGTCTGTATCGTCAGCAGCACGGCGACCCGCTCGATCCAGTCCTTGCGCAGCGGCTTTTTATGACATCCCAGCCTTCGCTTCGCCCCGCTGCATTTGTAGTAACGATATTTGGCCCCGTTGGTTGAGCTTTTCCCGCTCTCGCCGGCCATCAGCCTCCCGCAGTTACCGCAAAAGAGCTTTGTGGTCAACAAATACTCCTCGTCCGCTTTCGCCCGTGCCGGGGCGTGTTTATTGGCTTCCATTCTCAGCTGCACCCTTTCAAATAGATTTCGTTCTATGATTGCCGGTATCCCGTCCGGGATCACAACATCGCC